>Ga0307516_10003793_pt1 | contig 19187 bp, 15 predicted proteins | sample 19_EM_MG_FD_203310 | JGI IMG/M metagenome (GOLD analysis project Ga0307516, IMG submission 203310) | Populus trichocarpa ectomycorrhiza microbial communities from riparian zone in the Pacific Northwest, United States - 19_EM | ecosystem: Host-associated > Plants > Roots > Unclassified | place... | reverse complement strand
TTGCCGACCGGCTGGATCTTGCCGTTGCCGGTGCCAGCCTGCGACGCGAAGTCCTTGCGGCGGTTCAGCCGCACGGAGAGGCGGACAGCGAGGCCGACCAGCACCATCAGGATGCAGACGACGTAGGAGACGATGACCCACGACGCGGCCGGGCGGCCGGCGCCGAGGCCGTGCAGCAGGGCGATCGGCCACATCAGGTACGAGATGGCGTGGATGCCGCGCCACATCCAGGGCTTGCCCTTGCCGATGAACCGCGAACGGGCGATACCCGTCCACATGACCATCACCATGATGTAACCGGAGACTGTGCCGAAGCCGATGAGCATCGTCTTGTACGGCGCGAGGAACGGCACGAAGACGTCGATCACGCCGATCTTGCTGACCGCCACCTTCGTCCAGACGTGGAAGAAGAGGGCCACGACCGCGATGACACCGGTGGTGCGGTGCGCGGACTGCAGCAGGACCCGCTGGCGGATCGACAGGACCAGCCGGTCGGTGGCGACCAGTCCCACCATGATCGTGATCGAGAGCGACACCAGGCAGACGACACCGATGTAGAACTCGGTGTACGTGAAGACGTAGACGTACGCCACCTGGCCGGCGGGGGTCAGCATCATGGCGGCCCAGATCGCGGCGAGGACCGAGAGGCCGAGCACCGCAAAGGAGATAATCGACGGCGGCGTCCGACCGCCGGTAGCGCTCATCGGGACGTCCACACGACTGGCGGATCGCTCGTTCATCTTCGTCCGGGCCATAACTCCTCGTTCTCCGCAGCGGTGAGGCGTCCGTCCTGGGCGGTCGGGACGCCGGCATTCGTGGGGGATGCCCCGCGCTCGTTACCGTCGGGCTGACTACCGGCTAGCTGCCTTTCCTCACGCTGAGTGAAAGCCGGTCTCCTGCCCTCCCCCATCTACGTGTGCGGCCGGGGATCGGATGAACGTTCGGGAAGTTCTTTGCCGCCAAGTTTGCGCGACCATGATAGCGATCCGGCCCATAGGGGCACTGAGCTGCTAAGACATGAGTTCGACACGGCAGCGTAAGGCAAAAATAAAGTGTTATCCGCGGGTGATCCCTCCCGCGGGGTGAACCTTTCGCCCCGCTGCCCCGAACTACCTCATGTGCGTGCACGTTGACGCCTTTGCGTGAGGAGATGATTGCTGTGCGGCATCGCGCTGCTCTGTTGTCCACCATTCTGGCCGTCATCGCGGCGACCCTGGTCCTGCCGGGCCGGGCGTCCGCCGTCGTCCCGGGCTTCAAGGTCGACATCACCGAGCTGCCCGCGACCTTCACCGCGGGCGCCGGCGCGCGAACGGTCACCGTGGTCGCCACGAGTGAGCAGAGCCGCTGCCAGAAGGTGCGCTGGTCGATGTTCATCGAGGTCGACGGGCCGGAACTGGACGAGGTGGAGGTGGCCCGGGTCGAGGACGACGGCGACTTCCCGGTTCAGGTGGAGAACGTCGGCAACGGTACGGCCCGGATCACCGACGTGCAGCTCGACCCCGGCCAGCTGTGCCGTGGCCAGACGGTCACCGCCCGCTACCAGATCGGCTTCGACGACGACGCGGACTCGGGCCGGGTCACCTTCCGCGCGCAGGCCTTCAACGCCGGCCGCACGCTGCTTCAGGAGACCAGCTCGCGCAGCCAGGTGAAGGGCGAGGAGTCGGAGGAGTCGGAGGAGTCGCCGAGCCCCGAGGCCAGCCCGTCGCCGAGCGAATCCAGCGCGGAGCCGGAGGAATCGGCGGACGACGGCGAGAACGCTGAGCCGGAACCCACCGACACGGAAGCCGACATCGCCGCGGTGCCGGCCTCGGGCAATGACACCGGGACGCCGAGCCTGCTGGGCGCGGGCCTGATCATCGGCGGGATCCTGGTCTTCCTCGGCGTCGGCCTCCTGCTCCGGCTGCGGATGCGCAGCCGGCAACCGCAGGCCGGCAACCAGCTTCCGACCGGGTTCTACCCAGCCAACTGACCGTCCGGACAAACCCGGACGACCAGCCAGCCGTTCGCACCCGGCGCCGCCGACCGGCGCCGGGTGATCTTCCTTCACAAATTCCTGGGGTAAACCTGCGGAAGACTTAGGCCGCAGTTAAGAGAACGTCGCGTTCCGTAGCCCTAGGGTGGGTCGGGCGCAACGCCCTACTGTGGAGGATCCTTGAAGACCAAGACTGTCCGTATCTCGGCCGGGGTCGGCGCGGCCACGCTCGCCCTCGTCGGCGTCTCCGCCGGTGTCTCCTTCGCTGACGACAAGCCGGCCCCCGCCGCCGCTGCCAGCGCGGCGGACCGTTTCCTCGGCGGCCCGAGCACGGTGCCCGCCGCCCTGATCCCCCCGCCCGGCAACGCCCTGACCTCGGTGTTCAAGGCCAAGGGCGTGCAGATCTACGGCTGTACGGACGCCAAGTGGACCCTGATCGAGCCGGCGGCGTCGCTGGCCGGCATCAGCCTGAACCCCGTCAAGGTCGCCTCGGCGCTGCACTTCCGCGGCCCGAGCTGGGAGTCGCCCGATGACGGCTCGCTGGTCGAGGGCACCACACCGGTCTCGGCACCGTCGACGACGCCGAACAGCATCCCGCAGCTGCTGGTCACCGCGAAGACCACCCGCGGCCCGGGTGTCTTCGGCGACGTCACCTTCATCCAGCGCCTCGCCACGGTCGGCGGCGTGGCCCCGGCCACGGCCTGCACGGCGGGCACCACGACGGCCGTTTCGTACCAGGCCGTGTACCGCTTCTTCAAGAAGAGCTAAACCCTCTCCAAGAAGAGCTGACCTCCTCAAAGCCCTGACACTGCCGAGGGCGCACTGAACCTTACCGAGGGGCCGGATGCCGGTGACCCGCCGATACGGCGGTTCACCGGCATCTCCCGTTTCGGCCCGCGAGGACCAAACCGGAGGCCGGGAGCCCGTACCGGAGGCCAGGAGCCCGTACCGGAGGCCAGGAGCCCGTACCGGAGGGATCACGGCCCGTCGAGTCGCAGGACCGTCTCCTCGATCTCCTTGCCGCGGGCGGTCGCGTAGGCGACCTCCTTGCCGACCGGCCGGAAGCCCACCTTGCGCAGCACCGCCAGCGAGCCGGCGTTGTCGCTGGCCGCCCGGGCCGTGATCGGGCGCACCGGCACCAGGTCGACCAGCAGCTCGACGGCGCGGGTGGCGATGCCGCGGCCCCACCAGGCCCGGTCCAGCCAGTACGTGATCTCGGTGTCGTCGCCGACCGGGAAGCTTCCCACCGTGCCGGCGAGCTCCCCGTCGACGGTGATCGCCAGCAGCAGGATCTCCGGCGAGGTGCGCAGCCGGACGAAGTGCGCGTCGAAGGCGGCCCGGTCGTCGGGATCCTCGGCGGTGAACGCGGCCATCCGCACCGCCACGGGATCGCGCATCTGGTCGTAGATCGCGTCCAGGTCTGTGTCACGCACGGCGCGCAGGCCGATCTCACCCATCGTCGCTCCCGTCCCGGCCCAGGTCACAGCGCCGTCGCGTCATCGTTACCGGCGCCTGCGGACAGCCGCGGCACCGGATTCCGGTGGCGGCAGCCTACCTAACGAGAGGCGTTCCGATCAGGCTCGGGTCGCGCACAGGTACGCCGTCGCCGCCGTGTGGCGGGTGGGCACGTGCGCCAGGGACCGCGCGTAGGCGTCGAAGCGGTCCCGCTCGGCCGGGGTCAGGGCGGTGTCGAGAACCTCCCCGTACGTCGGCACCAGCGGGTTGGGGGCGGTGCGCCGCACAGCGTCCCAGTCGGCGACCGGCGGGCCCGGCACGTCGATCTCCGCGCGGTAGTCCAGCCGTACCCCGGTGAAGCCCGCCTCGCCCGCCCAGCGGACCAGGTCGCGCTCGTCGAAGTCGAGCATCGGGTCCGCCGCCGGCGCCGGGGCGAGCGCGGCGTAGGCCGCGCGGACCTTCGCGATCAGGCCGGGGATCGGGCCGTCGATCGGCGCCGGGGCGAAACCGGGCAGGCCGGTGTGTCCGGCGAAGCTGTTGATCGGTTCGAAGATGGAGAGCCGGCCGCCGGGGCGCAGCACCCGGTGCAGCTCGGCGAAGGCGGCGGGCTTGCGGGTCACGTAGATCAGCACCGAGCGGGTCGTCACGACGTCGACCGAGGCGTCCGGGATCGGGCTCAGGTCGTCGGCCGCCGCCCGTACGAAGGAGGAGCGGGCCGGGTCGGCCTGCCGCCGGCACTCGTCGAGCAGCGCCGCGGAGACGTCGCTGAACACCACCCGGCCGGCCGGTCCGACCCGGTCGAGCGCGCCGAGGCCGACCAGCCCGGTGCCGGTGCCGACGTCGAGCACCGTGTCGCCGGGCGCGATCGCAGCCCGGTCGAGAACGCCGTCGCGGAAGCCGGTCAGCTGGGCGGCGAACTGCGAGCGCAGGCCGGCCGAGCCGCCGTCGCGGTCCCGCAGCAGCCAGCTCGCCCACTTGTCGGTCGTCACGCCGACAAGGTAACGCCGCGCCGGCCGGCGGGAAAAGGCGGACGGCCCGGTTGGCGACAACCGGGCCGTCCGTTGTGGGAGAGGGTCAGAGCGCGGGGTACGCGTTGGTCATCAGCTCGCGGAACTGAGCGGAGAACCACGCACCGGAGATCGGAGCGTTGGGCAGCGCGCCGGACAGGCTGTTGCCGTTGCGCTCGTTGCCGGTGTAGGTCGGGTCACACATCCGGTCGAAGCCCTTGCCCTCGTTGTTCGGGATCAGGGAGCTCGAACCGTCCGACTCGCCCGGGGGCTTGACCCAGACGTAGGCGTCGATGCCGGCGGCCGGTGCGGCCTTCGGGCGCTCGCCGAGGCCGGCGCCCGACTGGTTGCACCAGTTGCCGGCGTGGATCCGGCGGTCGACGCGGGACTGGTTGACGAACGTGGTCACGTCGGTGGACGTGCCCGCCGCGGTCGGCCGGTTCGCGCCGCCCCAGCCGTTGCGGGAGGTGTCGATCAGCATGCCGATGCCCGAGTCGAAGCCGACCGAGACCAGCTTGGTGCGGAACGCCTGGGCGAACGAGAGCTCGTCGACGTAGAAGTTCCAGTCGACCCACTTGGACTGCCGCACCGAGGTGCCGTTCACCGACGAGTTGATGGTGAAGTACGGCTCGACCAGCGCGGAGTAGTTCGCCGTGTTGGTGATGAAGCCGTGCACGTTCCGCACGTTGCCGGAGGCCTGGGCGGCCTGCAGCATGATGTCGGCGGTCGGGCCGAAGTTGGTGTCCCAGCCGATCCAGCCGTGGTGCGCGGCGTCGACGTAGTTGTATACGTTGCCGATCGCGCCGAGCTTGTTCAGCGCGTAGCCGACACCCTGCACGTAGCCCCCGTTGGACTTCATGGTGGCGCAGGTCGCGACGTTGGTGTTGGTGATCAGGTTCGGCAGCGAGTCGATCTCGATGACGTTGATGATCCGCAGGCCGGCGTACTTCGGCAGGGCCTCGATCGCCGCGATCGGGTCGATGTACTCGCTCTTGTAGCGCGGCAGGTCGTTGACGCCGAGCTCACCGTTGGAGGCCAGCGCCGAGCAGTCGCGGCCGGGCAGGTTGTAGATGACCAGCTGGATGTAGCCGGCGCCCTGGGCGAGTGCCGCGTCTAGGTGGTCGGCCAGCCCCATGCTGCCGTTGGAGCTGCTGCCCGAGGTGCCCGCGATGGCCGCGATGCGGTCCAGCCAGACGGCGGTCGGGTTGTTGGAGACGCGGCTGCCGCCGGGCTCGGCGTCGGCCTTGGCCTTCCACTCCGGGTTCACATAGCCCTTGGCACCGGCGTACGGGTTGTCGACCTTGTTGCCGACGGGCGGCTGGCTGGTCGGCGGGCTCGTCGGCGGTGTCGTCGGCGGCGTGGTCGGCGGGTTGGTGGGCGGGTTGGTCGGGACGCTGCCGGTGCAGGCCGTGCCGTTGAGCGAGAACGAGGCCGGCGACGCGTTCGTGCCGGAGTAGTCGGCGTTGAAGCCGAAGTTCGCCGTCGCGTTGGTGGCCAGGCTGTTCGCCCAGGTCGGGCTGGCGGCGTTGACCTGCTGCCCGGTCTGGGTGACGGTGGCGCTCCAGCCCTGGGTGATGCGCTGGTTGCCGGCGAAGGCCCAGGTCAGGTTCCAGCCGCCGGTGATGGGGTCACCGAGGTTCTTGACGATCACGTTGCCGGTGAAGCCGGTGCTCCACTGGTTGACCGTGTAAGTGACCTGGCAACCCGCCGCGGCGCTGGCCTGCTGCGCCGCGACGGCGATGCCGGCGCCGGTGAGGAGGGTGATCGCGGCGGCGGCCGTCAGGCCTCGCACCACGGTGTGGGGACGTGGACTCATGCGCAAGCGCTCCTGGAAGACATGGGCAACGCCCGGGGCAGGCGCGGCCGAGGGGAACGAACTTCCGGCGCGGGGATCGACCACTGTCGCTGACCACCGCGTGAGGCCAGCCTATGGGAGCGCTCCCATGACATCAATACGTAATAGCCACGAAACTTTTCAGGAATTATCGGAGATCGTCGATGGTGATCTCCGTGAATGCCGCCGGTGGGTGGCCGCCGCCCGCGCGGCGGCCACCCCGGGGCTCCCTACTGGAAGAGCTTCGCCGCGGTGATCCCGGTCTGGATCACTCCATAGCCGAGCAGCACCGCGACCAGTGCCCAGGACAGGGCCAGGCGTACCGGTGACGTCTTCATGCGACAGCCTCCTTCGTCGGCGCGACCGCGGGCTCGTGGAACCGCTCCGGGACCGGCCGCATCAGCAGGTTGGCGACGAACCCGACCGCCAGCACGCCGACCATGGTGAACAGCGCCGGCTGGTACGCCGACGCGGTGAGCGTGCCCGGCTTGCCCTGGGCGTCCAGGAAGCCGTTGACGATCAGCGGTCCGGCCACGCCCGCGGCCGACCAGGCGGTCAGCAGCCGGCCGTGGATCGCGCCGACCTGGTACGTGCCGAACAGGTCCCGCAGGTAGGCCGGCACCGTGGCGAAGCCGCCGCCGTAGAACGACAGGATCACCCCGGCGAGCAGCACGAACAGGCCGACGGCGGTGTGACCGACCGCGGCCAGCAGCGCGTACAGGATCATGCCGACGCCGAGATAGACCAGGTAGATGCGCTTGCGCCCGATCAGGTCCGAGGTCGACGACCAGACGAACCGGCCGGCCATGTTGAACAGCGAGAGCACCCCGACGAAGCCGGCCGCCGAGGCCACCGCGACGGCCGACTTGCCGTCGGCCTCCCGGAAGAAGTCCTGGATCATCGGGCTGGCCTGCTCGAGGATGCCGATGCCGGCGGTGACGTTGCAGAACAGCACGATCCAGAGCAGCCAGAACGACCGGGTCCGGATGGCGTTGGCCGCCGACACGCTGGCGGTGGTGACCAGCGGCTTCTCCTTGACCGAGGCCGGGTCCCAGCCCTCGGGCGTCCAGCCCTCGGCGGGCACGCGCACGTTGGCCACGCCGAACATCATCACCACGAAGTAGCCGATGCCCAGGGTCAGGAACAACGCCACGAGCGCGCCGCCGCCGGCGACCGAGGTGGACACGTTCGGGTCGTAGCCGGAGTCGTAGAACGACAGCAGTTGCCGCGACAGCGGGCTCGCGATCAGCGCGCCGCCGCCGAAGCCCATGATGGCCAGGCCGGTCGCCAGCCCGGGACGGTCCGGGAACCACTTGATCAGCGTCGAGACCGGCGAGATGTAGCCGATGCCGAGGCCGATGCCGCCGAGGAAGCCGTAGCCGAGGTAGACCAGCCACAACTGCTTGGTACCGATGCCTAGCGCGCCCACCAGGAAGCCGGCCGCCCAGAAGCAGGCCGAGACGAACATGGCCTTGCGCGGGCCGTTCGCCTCGACCCAGGTGCCGCCGACCGCCGCGGACAGGCCGAGCATGACGATGGCGATGCTGAAGATGATGCCGATTGAGGTCTGGCTGGCGTCGAAGTGTGCGGCGAAGGAGTTCTTGTAGACACTGGTCGCGTACACCTGGCCGATGCACAGGTGCACGGAGAGCGCGGCCGGCGGGATCAGCCAGCGGCTGAACCCGGGCGGTGCCACGGAATGATGACGGTCGAGCGCGGACAACATGTGGCGCCTCCAGCCCTGCCGATGATCCATCGAAGTTCATCTTCAACTAATGGGAAATATGTCGCAATGGGGCGGGCCCTCGGCGAGGACCCGCCCCCTCGCTGCTAACTGCCGGAGGCGTACAGGTCCTTGATCTCCGTCGCGGACAGCGCCCGGTCGTAGAGGTGGACCTGGTCGACCGTGCCGTCCAGGTAGTCGACCGGGTTGCCGCCGTACTTGCCGCGGCCGATCACCGTGTTGCCGGTCGGCGCCGCCTGCGGCAGGCAGGCACCGACCCGGCCGGCGAGCTCGCCGTCGACGTAGAGCCGCAGCTCGCCGCGCACGGTGTCCCGGACGCCGGTCAGGTGGTACCAGCGGCCGGTCTCCGGCTTGACCGGGCCCAGCGCCCGGACGCCCGCGAAGCTCATCGCGAAGCGCTGGTCGGCGCCCGAGTACTGCAGGAAGAAGTCGCTGGTGCTGGCACCGTCCTGGCTGATGATCGTCTGGAAGGCGCCGTCGGCCTTGTCGAGCTTCACCCACGCCGAGGCGGTGTAGTCCGACGCGGTGTTCAGCACCGGCGCGCCGGTGTCGGCGAACTGGGTCGAGCCGTTCAGGTCGAGGCCCTGGCCGTTCTTGGCGGCCACGTAGCCGGGGCCGCCGACCAGGGTGGCGTCGTGGTCGCCCGCGGTGTCCTCGGCCGTGCCGTCCAGCGGGTAGAAGGCGATGCCGGTCAGCCCGGGGGTGCCCGGGCCGGGCTGTGGCGTGTTGCCGGGGGTGCCGTCGGCGCCGGCGATGATCTCCCGGTTCACCGCGCGGACCTGCTTGCGGTCCATCTTGAGCAGCTGCCGGTCGTAGGTCCAGAAGCCGTTGAGCTCGCCCTCCACATCGGTGATCTGGGTGTAGACGGACGCGCTGATGCCACAGGACCGCGCCGAGGTGAGCACGGCACGCTGGTTGGCCACGTACTTGCTGGTCAGCGTGGCCGAGTCGGGTTCCATCTCGTACGCCTGGCCGTCGCCGAACCACATGTGGTTGGCGGTCTTCAGGCCGTAGCCGCCGTGCTCGCCGTCGATCGACACCCGGTTCGCGTCGGGCGCCGGTGACGCCGGGCCGAGGTACTGATGGAAGTCGATGACGTCACCCTTGCCGGCGTCGCCCTTGGAGTTGCAGCAGTTCACGCCGCTGTGCGCGTTCACCAGCCGGCTCGGGTCCTGCTTCTTGACGTCCTCGGCGATGCGGCCGGTGGCGGCGCGGTCCCACTCGCCCCAGCCCTCGTTGAACGGCACCCAGGCGACGATCGAGGTCCAGCTGCTGTGCTCGCGGACCATCTCGTGCAGCTCCGCCTCGAACTGCGCGCGCCACGGCTCGGGGATGGGCCCGGTGTTGGCCGCCGGCATGTCCTGCCAGACCAGCAGGCCCAGCTTGTCCGCCCAGTAGAACCAGCGGTCCGGCTCGACCTTGATGTGCTTGCGCACGGCGTTGAAGCCCAGTTCCTTGTGCTGCTGCAGGTCGAACCTCAGCGCCGCGTCGGTGGGCGCGGTGTTCAGCCCGTCCGGCCAGAAGCCCTGGTCCAGGGTGGCCAGGTTGAACAGGATCTTGCCGTTGAGGGTGAGCCGGAGCTTGCCGTCGGCGCCGGGCGCCTTGCCGATCTCCCGCATCCCGAAGTACGACGTGACGGTGTCGACAGTCCTGCGGCCGTCGAGCAGGGTGACCTCGAGGTCGTACAGGAACGGCGATTCCGGCGACCAGAGCCTGGCCTTCGGAACGGGCACCACCATGGCCGTACCCGCGGCACCGGTGACCTTGCCGACCACCCGGCCGCCCGCGCGCGCCACGGCCTGGACCGTCAGCCCGTCGCCGCGCACGGTCTCCGCCGTGAGCTTGAGCGCCGAGGCCGCGAGGTCCGGCGTCATCGCCAGGCCCGCGATGCTGGAGTCGGCGACCGGTTCCATCCAGACCGTGCGCCAGATGCCGGAGCTGCCCTGGTAGAAGATCCCCCGGTCGGAGACCCGGCGCTGCTTGCCGATGGGCTGGCCGGTGGCGTCGGTGAGGTCCTCGGCCCAGACGATCAGCTCCTGCGGGCCGGTGCCGCGCAGCGCGTCGGTGACATCGGCGTCGAAGCCGTCGTAGCCGCCGCGGTGGGTGGCGACCTGGGTGCCGTTGACCCACACCTTGGCGTCGTAGTCGACCGCGCCGAAGTGCAGCAGCAGCCGCTGCCCCTGCCCGACCCGCCAGCCGGCCGGCACGGTGAAGGCGCGCCGGTAGAACATCCGGTCCACGTGGCGCTGGATGCCGGAGAGCGCGGACTCGATCGGGTACGGCACCAGCACCCGCTCACCGAGTTCCTGGCCGACGGGCGGGGCCTGGCCGACCGCCGCCCCGGCGAACTCCCAGACGCCGTTGAGGTTCTGCCACTTGTCGCGGACCAGTTGCGGGCGGGGGTATTCGGGCAGGGCGTGCCGCGGGCCGACCTCGTCGGTCCAGGGGGTGGCGATCGGCGGGATGCCCTTGTGCCAGGCCGCGCCGGCCACGGGAGCCGGCGCCCGCACGAGTGCCGGAGCGGGCACCGGGGCAGGCACCGGGGCGGGTGCCGCACCGGCGGCGCCGGCCGTGCCGATGGTCAGGAGGGCGACGGCGGCGAGGGTGACGGCCCGGCGTGCTGTCCGGGGTGTGCTCATGTGCTTGGTCCTCTCGGTGGGAAAGAACGCGGGCAGCACCGAGCGGCACTCGGCCGTGCCGGACGGGCTGCACAGCAAGCGCTTGGCGGGACTACCCAGTAGTAAACACAGTTCAACAAGAGTGCTCAGATGGCGTCAAGGTCCAAAATGGAAGAACCTCGATCTTCCGCCCGTTGGGGCACCGCTTCCCGCGCCGCCGGAACGGGCGGTTCAGATGGATGTGCGACGATGCCGCTGTGCCTGAATCGATCTTGGAAGTGATCGCGCTGGACGCCGCGGACGCCCGCGCGGCGCGCGACGGCGGCGCCGACCGGGTCGAGCTGGTCGCCGACATGCGCCGGCAGGGCCTCACCCCGGCGGTCGCGACCTTCGCGGCGGTCCGGGCCGCGGTCGACATTCCGGTCCGGGTCATGCTGCGCGCCGAGGACGGGTACGGGCTGAGCGACGCCGGCACCCTCGTCGAGGCGGCGACCGCCCTGCGCGCCGCCGGTGCCGACGAGTTCGTCCTGGGCTTCCTCGACGCGCGCGCCGCGGTCGACCTGGTCGCGGTCAAGGCGGTGCTCGGCGCGATCGAGGGCTGCCGGTGGACGTTCCACCGCGCGCTGGACCACGCCGCCGACCGGGCCGCCGCCCGCCGGGCCCTCGCCGGCCTGCCGGGGCTGGACTGCGTGCTCACCGCGGGCGGTCCGGCGGGCGTCGAGCAGGGCCTGGCGACGCTGACCGCCGAGGCGGCGTCGGCGCCGCGGGTGCTGGCCGGTGGCGGCCTGCGCCGGCACCACCTCGCGCCGCTGCTGGCCGCCGGGGTGGACGCCTTCCACACCGGCAGCGCGGTGCGCCCGGGCGGCCGCTGGGACGCCCCCGTGGATCCCGCCCTGGTCGAGGCCTGGCGTGCCGGGGTTAGCGGCCGGTGAGTGACAGGTAGCGATAGCCGAGCTTGGCCAGGCGCTCCGGGTCCAGGCAGTGCCGCCCGTCCAGCAGCACCGGGGTCCGCATCAGCGAGGCGAACTTCGCCCAGTCCAGATCGAGGTATTCGGACCACTCGGTGACCAGCACGACCGCGTCGCTGTCGTCGAAGACCTCCTCGACCGAGCCGGCCAGGTACGGCGCCAGGTCCGGCTGCTCGCGGCCGAACCGCTCGGCGGCGACCGGGTCGTGCACCCGGATCCGGGCACCCCGGTCGATCAGCATCCGGGCGATGTCCAGCGCCGGCGCGTCGCGCAGGTCGTCGGTGTCCGGCTTGAACGCGAGCCCGAGCAGCCCGATCTTGCGGCCCTTGAGGATGCGCAGCTCGCTCAGCAGCCGGTCGACGACCAGCCGGCGCTGCAACTGGTTGACCTCGCGGGCGGCGGCGACGATCGGCATGGCGTGGTGATACTCGGCGCCGGTGGCGATCAGCGCGGCGGTGTCCTTGCCGAAACAGGAGCCGCCCCAGCCGATGCCCGGCTGCAGGAAGCGCGGCCCGATCCGGGTGTCCAGCCCGATCCCCCGGGTGACCTGGGAGATGTCCGCGCCGACCCGGCCGGCGAGCTGCCCGATCTCGTTCGCGAAACTGATCTTGAGGGCCAGGAACGCGTTGGCGGCGTACTTGATCAACTCGGCCGAGGCCAGGTCGGTCGAGACCATCGGCACCGCGCCGAGCTCCGCCGGGCGCGGCAGGTACGTCGGCGGGGTGAACGTCTGGTTGACGATGATCCGGTAGAGCCGGTTGAGCACGTCGAGGCTGCGCGGGTTGTCCGAGCCCACCACGATCCGGTCCGGGTAGAGCGTGTCCCGGATCGCCGCGCCCTGGCGCAGGAATTCCGGGTTCGAGGCGACCGAGAACTCGCCGTCGGTGCGCCGCTCGTGGGTGCGCTCGAACGACTCCCGCAGGATCGAGTCGACCCAGTTGCTGCTGCCGATCGGCACGGTCGACTTGTTGACCACGACGGTGAACTCGCCGCCGATGTGCTGCCCGACACTCTCCGCGGCCGAGCGCAGATACGTCAGGTCCGGGTTGCCGTCCGGCAGCGACGGGGTCTGGACCGCGATGAACACCACGTCCGCACCGGGCACCGCCACGCTGTAATCGGTGGTGAAGGTCATCCGTTCGGCCGAGTCGGACAGCAAAGCGTCCATGTGCGGCTCGAAGATCGGCGAGCGCCCCCCGCTGAGCAGGTCGACCTTCGCCTGATCCAGGTCCACGCAGGTCACGTCGTGGCCGAGAAACGCCAGGCTGACGCCGGTGGTGAGACCCACGTAGCCCGTTCCCACGACGCACACCTTCATGCCCGCACTTCCCTTCGGTTCACATCCGGTCCGGGGGTACCCGGTGGCTGCACGGTAATCCGTCCTGTCCCGTCGATGGGTGCCCAGGGATCCCTCAGGCGAGTCGGATCACTGCCGATCCTGGCAGTCGTGACTGTGGGCAACGACCTTCGGACCCTCCGCGCTGATGCGCCGGCGGGCCCGCAGCCGTTGCCCGACGACGGTCAGGCTCTGCTGCACAACGACCTGATCGCCGTGATGACCCGGGACATCCCGTCGGTCGCCCACGTGCTGGACATCATCGCGGCACGGCTCAGCGGCCCCTGCGGCATGCACGCCGCCTCGATCTTCACCCTCGACCCCGACGACGGGAGCCTGACTCCCGGCGTCACCCACGGCGACGCCGCGGCCGACGACATCACCCTGGCCGGCCAGGTCTTCCGGGTCGCGGCGGGCGCGCCACCGGTCCGCGAGGACACCCGTACGGCGCTGCGGCTGCGCACCGGCGGCCGGACCCTGGGCGTCCTGGTGCTCACCGGCCACGCCATCGCGGCGCTGCGCCCCGACGTGGCGGCCGCGATCGGCCTGCACCTGGCCAGCACGCTGCAGGCCCTGGCCGCCGAGCAGGAGCACCAGTACGTCGCCCACGCCAGCGCCACCATCCGCGGGCTCTTCGAGCAGGGTACGTCCGCCACCACGGTCGAGGAGGCCGGGCGGCTGCTGGCCCGGGCCACCGCCGCGGCGTTCCGCACCGAACGGGCCGCCGTGCACCTGGTTGGCCCGGACGGGCGGATCTGCTACGCGGCCGGCGTCGGGGTCGCCGAGGAGATCAGCGACGAGCTCAACCGCAACCTGACCGGCAAACTGGCCGCGGACTCTCCGGTCTGGCATGCCATGGCCGAGGCGAACGGGCCGCTGCTGACCGACGACGTCACGCAGACCGAGGTCCGGCCGGGCGGATTCGCCGAGACGATGCGGCTGCGCTCGGCCCTGGCGATACCGCTGATGTCGGCGTCCGGACCGGTCGGCATGGTGATCTGCGGCGACGCGAGCCGCCCCCGGCACTGGACCGGCCGCGACCGCCAACTGGCCCGGCAGGTGGCGATGGAGGGCGCGCTGATCGTCGACAGCGCCCGGCTGCGCCAGGCCGAGCAACTGCACGTCGCCGAGCTGACCCGGCAGGCGTACCACGACGCACTGACCGGGCTGCCCAACCGCACCCAGTTGCTGGAACGGGCCGGGCAGGAGGTCGGGCGGGCGGGCGCGGCCGGCGGCCGGCTCGCCCTGCTGCTGCTCGACCTGGACGGCTTCAAGCGGGTCAACGACTCCATCGGGCACCACGCCGGCGACGCCCTGCTGCAGGCGGTCGGCCGGCGGCTGGAGTCCGGCCTGCGGGACCGGGACCTGGTCGCCCGGCTGGGCGGGGACGAATTCGCGATCCTGCTGGCCCGCGATACCGGCCCGGCCTGGGCGGCCACGGCGGCCGAGCGGTTGCACGCACGGCTCTGCGAGCCGTACGAGATCGAGGGCCGCGAGGTACGGGTGGGAGCCAGCATAGGGATCGCCATGTACCCGGCCGACGCTGACGACGTGCCGGCGTTGATGCGGGGCGCGGACGCGGCGATGTACCGGGCCAAGCGCGCGGGCGGCGGGGTGCGGCTCGCCCCCTGATACGCTCGTTCTCGGCGCTCGATACGTATCGACGGCGGGAGGTGGCCACCCGTGGTCACGAGCAGGGACGTGGCCCGGCTGGCGGGCGTCGCGCAGAGCACCGTCTCATACGTGATGAGCGGCCGCCGCTCGATCTCCGCCGAGACCCGCCGCCGGGTCGAGTCCGCGATCGAGGAACTCGCCTTCCAGCCCAACGCCGGCGCCCGGGCCCTGAAGAGCCAGCGCACCCAGGTGATTGGCCTGGTGGTGCCGTTCGGGCCGGGCGCCGACACCTCCGGCCTGCTGCCGTTCATCGAGACCATCGCGAACTGCGCCCGCGAGCAGGACCACGACATCCTGCTGGTCACCCGCGACGAGGGCTCGGCCGGGCTGACCCGGCTGGCGTCACGCTCGCTGTGCGACGCGATCGTGCTGATGGACATCGAGGCCCACGACGCCCGGATCCCGGTCGCCGCCGGGCTGGCCGTACCGGTGATCCTGATCGGCCTGCCCGCCGAACCGCTCGGCCTGCCCTGCGTCGACCTCGATTTCGAGCAGGCCGGCCGGCTCGCCGTGGACCACCTCGCGGCGACCGGCCACGACCGGATCGCGCTGATCGGCCACCCGCGGGAGACCGTGGCCCGCGAGGTGAACTTCGTGGGCCGCTTCCGCCGCGGCGCCGTCACGGCGGCCGGTGCCCACGGCCTGCCTTACACGATCGTCGACCAGCCGGAACGCGGCCCGGCCGGCGTCGCCGCAGCCGTAGACCGGGCCCTGGCGACCGGCCGCGAAGCGCTCGGTCTGGTCGTGCACGACACGGAGGCCGTGCAGCCGGTGTTGCACGAATTGACGGCCCGGGGCCACCGGCCCGGCCGTGACCTCTCCGTCGTCGGGCTCTGCCCGGACGCGCTCGCCGAGAGCACGACGCCGCCGGTCACGAGCGTCTCGCTGGAGCCGCGCGACGTCTCCAGGCGGGCGATGCGCACGCTGTTCCGGCTGCTGGACCGGGATCATCCCACCGCGGCCGCCCCGGTCGAACTCGTCGCCGCCCGCCTCACCCGGCGCCAGACCACCCTGCCGGGCTGACATGGCTCCCGCACACCGACCCCGCTCACTCGGCCGCCGCGGTCTCCCTCACGCCGGACCCCGCCGTGGTCTCCCTTCCACCCGCTCTTTGTTCGTCGATACGTATCGAGCACGACTCAGGAAGGATGCAGCATGGATCAGATCCGCGTGACCGTGTGGGGCGAGAACCGCCACGAACAGACCGAGGATCACGTCGCGAAGCTCTACCCGGACGGCATGCACGAGACGATCGCCGCCGGCATCCGGGAGAACCTGGGTGAGGCCGCGCTGGTCCGCACCGCCACCCTGGACCAGCCGGACCACGGCCTGACCGAGCAGACGCTGGCCGCGACCGACGTATTGACCTGGTGGGGGCACGCCGCGCACGGCGAGGTCGCCGACGAGGTGGTCGACCGGGTGCACCGGCACGTGCTGTCCGGGATGGGCCTGGTGGTGCTGCACTCCGGGCACTGGTCGAAGATCTTCACCCGGCTGATGGGCACCACCTGCACGCTGCGCTGGCGCAACGAGCACGACCGCGAGCTGATCTGGACGGTCGACCCGACCCACCCGATCGCGCAGGGCGTGCCGCACCCGATCGTCGTCCCCGAGGACGAGATGTACGGCGAGTACTTCGACGTCCCGCCTCCGGACGAGCTGATCTTCATCAGCTCGTTCAGCGGCGGCGAGGTGTTCCGCAGCGGCTGCACCTGGCGCCGCGGTCACGGCCGGATCTTCTACTTCAAGCCCGGTGACCAGGACTATCCGGTCTACCACCACCCGGACATCCGGCGGGTGATCGCGAACGGGGTGCGCTGGGCCCGCAGCGACCGCCCGGAGCGGGCCCTGCCGGAACTACTGCGATACGACACCGGGGAGTTCTTCGCCGGGCGCTCGTACGCGAGTGCTGCGCCGGACCTCGCCGGAGAACAGAAAGCAACCCCGGATGCTGAGCCAACCCGCAGCGGAAAACAGAAAGCAACCCCGGATGCCGAGCCAACCCGCAGCGGAAAACAAAATGTAACCCCGGATGCTGAGCCGGCCCTCGGCGGGGAACAGGCAGCGACCCCGGGTCTCCCGGCATGATCCGGGTGCTGCTGGCCGGCGCCGGCGCGATGGGCCAGGCCTGGCTCGCGGCGATCCACGCCGACCCGGGCGTCACCCTCGCCGGGGTGGCCGACCTGGACCTGGCGGCGGCCCGGCGGGCGGCACCCGGGCTGCCGGTCGGCACCGACGTGGCCGTGCTCGCGGCCGAAACCGGGGCGGACGCCGTGATCGACGTGACCGTCCCGCCGGCCCACCACCCCGTCACCACCGCCGCGCTGTTCGCGGGACTGCCCGTGCTCGGCGAGAAACCGGTCGCGGACACCCTGGCCCGCGCGCTGTCACTGGTGGCGGCGGCCGAGGTGAGCGGCCGGCTGTTCATGGTGAGTCAGTCGCGGCGGTGGAACCCGCAGCTGTTCGCGTTGCGGGCGATGACCGGGGCCCTCGGCCGGGTCGGCTCGGTGAGCACCGAGTTCCACCGGGCGCCGCGCTTCGGCGGCTTCCGGGAGAAGATGGCGCAACCGCTGCTGGTCGACATGGCGATCCACGCCTTCGACGCGGCCCGGTTCCTGCTGGGCGACCCGGTCACGGTGTCCTGCCAGACCTGGAACCCGCCCTGGAGCTGGTACGCCGGCGATGCCTGCGCCGCCGCGGTGTTCGAGATGACCGGCGGCGCCCGCTACGTCTACCACGGAAGCTGGTGCAGCCCCGGCGCGGAGACATCATGGAACGGCGAGTGGCGGGTCAGCGCGGAGCACGGAACGGCACGCTGGGACGGCGACCACGACCCGCTCGGCCCGGCCGTCGACGCTCCCGAAGGCCGGTATTCGGGGATCGGCGGGGCACTGCGAGTGTTCGCGGAGGCACTGGACAGCGGGGTGACCCCGATGGGCGAGGTGCACGGCAACGTCCTGAGCCTGGCCATGGTGGAGGCCGCGGTGGACTCGGCCGCGCGGGGGCAGCCGGTGCTGATCGACGACGTGCTGGCCCAGGCCCACGAGCGGGCCGTCCGGGAGGAGACCCGGGCGGACGTGCGCGAGGTGCTGCGAGGCTGGACCGACGTACGGGCGGCCCTCAGCGCGGCGTGATCCCGCCGCGGGCGAGCCCCGCCACCCGGCGCGGGCGAGCCCCGTCACCCGCCGCGGGCGAGCCCCGTCACCCGGCGCGGCGAGCCAGCAGGTAGGCCCGGCGGCTGGGGAACTCGGCCGGATCCAGCGGCTCACGCAGCAGCGTGGACTCGATCCGGAAGCCGGCCGCCGCGAGATCCGCGCCGACCGCGGCGGCGTCGAGAAAGTGCACATCAACCTCGACCTCCGAACCGAACCAGCTGGTCAGGTGGGTGGTCCCGCCGGCCGGAAGCTCCGGGCTGTCGACATGGAACGACACAAGCAAGCGGCCGCCTTCCCGAAGCGCACGGGCGAACTCGCGGAAGGCGGCCGCGCGTTCCGGCGGGCTCAGATGGATGATCGAGTACAGCGCCACAGCCCCGGCCCAGGCACCGTCCGCCACCGGCAGGGACAGCATCGACGCCACGGCGAAAGCCAGATCGGGCGCGCGTTCCCGGGCTATCTCGATCATGCGCGGCGACAGATCCAGGCCGAGCACGCCCGGACGCCGGGCCGCCAGGAAGCGGGTAACGTGCCCGGGCCCGCAGCCGACATCCGCAACCGGGCCCGGTCCGGTCAGCTCCAGGAACGCGGCCAGCAGCGCACGATCCAGGGGCTTGTGGTCAAGCTCGTCGGCAAGCTGCGCGTCATAGGCGCGCGCGACCGTGTCGTAGGTGTCCCGCAGGCGCCGGGCAGACGATCCGCTCGCAAGGTCGCTCATCCGGCCATCGTCTCCCGCCGCGCGCCGGTCGCCGGGGCGGTGGGGTTTGAGGGTTATCCACAGGCCCCCTCGTCTTGTCGTACGCCTGTTCTAAGTTGGTCGGGTGTTGGAACTGCTGTCCGAGGCCCGCCGCGCCGCCGCCGCGTGCGCCGAAGCCCCTGCCTGGGCGGTGCCCGACCGGGACCTGGTCGGGTGCCTGCAGCAGGCCTGGGCCGGGGTGCAGCAACTCACCGCAGTGACCGCACATCTGATCGCGCAGGCACAAACACAGGGCCTGCCACAGACACACGCAGCGACCAGCACCACCGTGTGGCTACGCCAACACCTGCGGGTCAGCCCCGCCACCGCGACGCGGCTAGTCAAACTCGCTGACGCCCTGAACACACGGCCGGTGCTGGACACCGCCGTCTGCACCGGCACGATCTCCACCGAACACGCCACGACCATCGCGACCACGCTCACGGACCTACCGCCAGACCTAGGACGGGAGGTCACCGACAAAGCCGAGGCCATGCTGATCGACTGGGCCAACGACTTCGACCCGATCACGCTGGGCAAGCTCGGGGCACGGATCCTGGAGTATGTCGCCCCCGAGATCGCCGAACAACGCGAAGCCGAGTTCCTGGCCCGCCAAGAAGCTAAGGCCCACCGCAAGCGCGGGTTCACCCTCAGCCCACTCGGCAACGGTCAGGTCCGACTCAGCGGC
>Ga0307516_10003792_pt1 | contig 19191 bp, 22 predicted proteins | sample 19_EM_MG_FD_203310 | JGI IMG/M metagenome (GOLD analysis project Ga0307516, IMG submission 203310) | Populus trichocarpa ectomycorrhiza microbial communities from riparian zone in the Pacific Northwest, United States - 19_EM | ecosystem: Host-associated > Plants > Roots > Unclassified | place... | reverse complement strand
TGGGTAGAATCCTCTGCGGGGGGGCCGTCCATCGAGGTGTCTTGGTGTGTGTGCGCTGCACTGTGCTAAGGCTGGGAATATACACTGTAACTGAAACGAAAATAGCCGGTGATTAGCATCGTTGACACTGACGATCTCTAGTTCCTCCTAGTTAGTCGAAACTTGTCCAGATAATATTAGCTCTCAACCACGCCATCGTCATTGATCAGGATGTATATTGTGCGATCATTCCACATAAACTTCCCACTGCTAGCTGCGCAATGGCGTTTTAGGGGTTAATTTACCCTTCGAATGACCTGCAGATTGTACGTATCCACCATCATGGAGGGCACAGACAACGACCCAATGTTTGTAGGTATGCACGCATCAGAAACCACCAAACTGCAGTGCACAACGAGATCTTAAGGACGAGTCTACCGAAGTAACCCCGTGCATCTCTTGAACTGAGTTGGCGTGTGCTGGACTTGCGACACGGTCCCAGGCTAATAACTCCTTTCCAAGATCCATAGTTTCTCTGTCACCTCCATCTCCAGAAAGTGTGTCCACTCTAGAAGAGTTACCTCCCAGAGTGTCCGCCTTTTCAGACTAGCCAACATCTGCTTGTTCAATTTCCACCTTTGGAACCCCATAATACGGTCAACCACATTCCATTCACCAGGTCCGATTTCTGGAGACTCCGTGATTAGATGTGTGAAACCGGAAGAGGATAGCATAGCGGGTGTCAGCCCCTCAGTCTTGTTATACGTCCAGCTAACTGCTGTTATTACTGGATCGGTTCCAGTGCCAAACACTAGGGGAAAGGATGGAGGGGCGTGTTCGTGAAGAAAGAGGGAGGCGCCTGTCTGGGCAGCTAGATTGGAAATATGGACGTGAACTATGGGAAATGTAAAATCGGTCTCTACATCGAGTGCCAAGTGCGACTCACTGTTCTCCTGTCCCGCGTAGCGTTCGTTAAATGCTGCTAGTGCAACTCCACCCGGATAGTTCATCATCGATGCTTTGGTGGACAAGATTGTCAACACAAGGTTAAGGAAGAGGAGACATAGCGCAACGAGCATGGTAAAATGTCGGAATACGAATCCTTTCTTGCGGGATACCCTGGCCGAGGTGACAATTCATGTGCATCTAATCAAGAGCAATTAAGTGAGAACTTACAACCATCGCATGCCTCTCGCTGCCGCGATGTTTGCCAGAGGGACTACATAGATGACGAAACGCCATTCCTTGTGGCCCAAAGCACTCAGGAACAGAATGAACAATATCGGAGCCACGAGAAGCGACCGAATACGGTGATCCAGAGTGACACCAAGGGCTGCCAACGGGCCAGCTCCAAGTAGAAGCTTGGGCAGATAGGTGGTGAAGTATGTGTGCGAGGAAGATGTCTGGGTGACAATATGAGGACTGCGAGAACCAAAACCATGTTACAAATACAAAGAAACCACTCACGCCCCACTCTGCACTCTTCCCGAGGTAAACATTGAAATAAAGCCCATACAGTTCAGGCCAAAGTGGCCACTCGTCCCAAAAGTAAGAGTCAACTGCGACGGTCAGTCCTGCGGGATCGCGACACTAAGCATATACTGTGGGTCTATTCGTGGCTATGACTCACCAGCCGATGCGACACCAGTAATCAATCCCACTTTGATGAGCCTCCAAAGTGTGATGTGCCCTTGGATCAGAAGTTGGAGTGCAAGAGGTGCGAGAAGCAGTGTGACCTCGGAGCGAAACACTACGGCTGTAAATACTAGAAGAGCAACCGCGACATCAACACTCGTCCCCGAAGGGCGGTTCGAATGAGGTGCACGATTGTAAAGTGCAAAATACGCTAAATTGACTGTTATATAAAACGTTACAGTGATCATCTCTTACATCAGTCAATGTTAATCGTACCAGGGAGCAAGGCGAACATATTGGGGACTGTGCGGCTCATCCAGAATGGGATGTGAAATTCAGACAGCATCAGTAATGCAAATAGCCAACTTGTGGGCCGTCCAAATCGTTTCGAGACTGCATGCCTGATGAGAATAAGGCCACAACTGTTCAGAGAAGCGAGTACTAGGCGCACTGCATGAACATGTAAGTCTCGAAAAAGAATAAGAAACTGAATGCGACACACGAGTGGTTTGCAAGTCCGTCTTTAATCGGACGAGACCCAGAAGAGCGCCAAGAGACGCAGCTGGCGCAGTCAACCACCCCAGGAGGATGCTGGCTATGAATGTGCGCGGTACGGCGCCAGGGAATGTTTTATGGTCATACTACATGCAATGTCAGTAACGAGGAAAACAGACGATGTCGAATGGCTTACCTTGGTCAGAAACTCTGGTCTAACACTATACATAAGGACGTCGTGAGCAGCATGGAGGTTAAATGACTCCTCTACTTTTGTGTAAGGTGCGAGAAAGACATATGTCCAGCTTATGGCAAGGATTAGTAGGTCGATCAGAATCCCGCGTATAAGCCTGCCAGAGACCCCCATTGTGTATGTATTGACGAAGTTCAAAAGAGCGTCAGCACCAGTTGTATTTGAGGCGACAAATAGGATGGGCAAGTTGGGCAGCTCCAGTCAGCTGGTAAACGTGTGGCTGCCTGAACCTCAGCGACGCCGGTCGCCAAATGAAGGAACAACTCCATCTTCCAGCTTGGAGACTGACGTATAGTATTGATCATGGCAGATCCGTTCAACGCTCTAGCTTATGGAAAGATGGCTATTTATGCCAGACGCCCTGCACGAAAGCCCTACACATGCCGCAGCGCTGGGTCGTTGGCGAAACGCACTAGGTGGCGTGCCAGTTTCCGGGTTCTCGACGCACTCACGGAATCACCCCCGAACTTTCGTGTGGATTAGTAGTATGCAGAAGAACAGGATTTGTCGCCATGTCGTCAAGATACACTTGCAGATGAAGCATATCTGCCCCCTCTGTGACGCAGTTTTTAGTCGGAAACAGACCCTCCACACCTCTCCACACTCATGTCAGGGCAAGACATTAAAATTAGTGATTGAACCATATACTTGGAGTGAGTGCTTCAAAACCATTGCTTGCCATGGGGGGAAGGGGGACAACAATTGTCAGTCAGTATGAGAATATATGTAATACACATGCCAATAGGTACAGCAGATTCTTGACATGTTTCAGAATGAAATCACCGTTACTCAACTTTCTTTGCCTTTTCTTGTCCGTAGACCAGTTTATCCACATCCTCTTTATCACCCTCCAGCTTCAATAACATGCCCCATACTGGGGTAAGAAACGGTACGAACATCCCCACGCGTCGCTGATACGCCTCGTACGCAATCGGATACTTGGACAGTGAGATTGACTCCGTAAATCTCGTTGACGAAAAAAAGAGCAGGCACAACAAGAGACAAGGTGCCAGTGGTGTCAGGCGAGTGACAACGCCAGACGATGATAGCTTTGGAGCATCGGGAGAGATGAGTGGGAAAAGGTTTATTATAATCTAAAAATAGTCGTATCATCGACTTTGAACAGTAGTTTGCAGACACACCCAGAATGTTTGTTCGCAAAAGAAATTCGGATGTCTTGACCACGCCCAGAGACCTCTGGTGATGAAGCCACGGTCTGCATCACGCTTTGTCCATAAAATGCGTGCTCCAAACCACTCATTTCTGTTCAGTTGACTAGAATGCTTGAATGTCTGGAACGAGTATTGTTGATTGTCGGCAATGAATTCCAATAAAAGGGTCAGAAATCCAAGGGCGCCAAGGGCGTAGTCCGATGTGCTCAAGGTTGTATGGGGTTGTGTTATAGCCATTTTTACCGGAATGGCTAATAGGAAAAGGAGGATATTTTGTGCAATTGCTATGGAATTCTTAGACATTGAATTTGAAACTATGGTTCACATACGCACCGATGAAAGTAAGGTTGAAAACCTGGAATAGCCATGAAGGAGTTTTCTGACGAATGATATCCCAGCGATAATCTTCGACCTTGCTATTGAACAGTCAAGAACATTCACCGTTTCATAAATTAAATTAACCTACGGATTGAAAAGACCACGACGCCAAGTATTGTAATTCAACCTAGATAATAGGATGGTTTACCTTCTGGAGAAGGGCAGTGCAACAATTTGCATACCTGACCATCCACGTAAACTGCGTTGTGGGGATTACAACGGTACTGAAATCGAAGGTAAAAACAAGCGTACCACCAAGGCAAACATGAGGAGCGCACGGGGGCTAAAACTATCCGTAGCAGACTGCTGAATTGACTCTGGTGTATAAGGATAAAAGTAGCTGGGCGCTGCCAGTGGCCAGAGCGGTAAAAGAGTATAATATGCCGTGTAGATCGTTGGAAGAATAGTCCATAGTCTGTCTACCTGACCCACATTTCCAGTTAGAAGCGATAGAATATATGTGGTAGTTGTGACGGCGATGCAGAACTTGACTGGCCATTCGAGAATGGGATCCATGATGTGGACGATGATCGAGGGAGAGGTTCGGACTCCAACACTGATGCAGGGCCATTATATAATACTAATAGCTCCATGTCACAGCCACCCAGATTGTTTCTCCCCAGTCTACCATGTCGACCAGTGTCCTCTTCTCAACCTTCCCGCCGTTCCCGACCCTGTCACTCTCGGTACCATCGGAGACACGCATCGATTCTCTTTACAACCTTCTCCTTCATCGCTACCCTGATCTTCCAGCTGGGGACTGTCTAAGCATATCATCCCATTCTGGTTCAGTCGCTCCTGATGCCTGTCTTTCCGACTTTCATGGCGAGTGTTCCAACCTTGTGGCGCTTCGTCTTGTTCCGCGACTTCTTGGTGGCAAGGGTGGTTTCGGATCGCAACTGCGTGCTGCTGGTGGCCGCATGAGCAGTCAAAAGACCAGTAACAACGACTCATGTCGGGACCTGAGTGGTCGGAGGCTCAGCACGCTCAAGACTGCCAAGAGGTAGGTTCGGTTGGACGACTTGTGCATGTCTTGACTGAATATTCTATGAAGGCTTGTCGACTACATGGAACACGAGCAGGAGCGCAAGAAAGCAGCAGCAGACGTTAAGAAAGCCAAACTTGAGAATCTCGAGAAGAAGATTGCTGCGGCTTCGATAGACTTGGAAGCGCATGCAGGAAAGAAGCATCGGTTTGATGACACGGAATACCTGGAGGAGAGTAGAGAGCTAGTGGACAATGTGAGATCGGCAGTCACAGCAGGTGAGCTGCCTATCGCACAATTTACTTCCGCTGTTTTCATGCTGAGCATTGTGATAGGTCTTCTCAAGAAAAAGAAGAAAGCCAAGATGAGCCACCCTTCTGGCTCGCCAGAGGCTTCTTGCAACTCTGCGGGTACCACACTTGCGACATCGACGAAAGTACATGAGTCGAAGCCACCAGGAGCTGCAGTATCATCTATTTCGGTCACGGCATCTGCTTGAAAATGTGATTGATTTGTATTTTATAGAGCGTATATATGTGAATAGCTGTCGAGCCTGACACATGATATGCGTTACATGATCCTTGTGATGTATGAATGCGAAGCAAAGCTGTAGACCAAGGTAACCTGATTTTATGATTGTGATTGGATCGACTTCAGAATATACCCTTCCAAACCTCCACAAACCCAAAGCTCCTGCACACTTGCTCCAACAGGACGTACATTATACCGCTTCTTTCCCTCAGGGCTAGTCACGACAACCGCGCCATCGCGCATGCTTACCCGGATCTCATGTCCCCGATTGACTGTCAGTTCTCCATCCTTGCCTCCTGCACCACGAATACCATCCTTTGCATACCTCTCCGTAAAGTCCTTGACAAGCTCTGGGCATTCCACACACACGAGCCCATTATTAATCGCATTGCGCTTGAAGATATCCCCGAACGAGCCTGCAATGACGATGGGTATACCTGCGGCCTTGAGTGCCGTCGCAGCTTGCTCGCGCGACGAGCCTGTTCCAAAGTTGTAACCCGAAATAAGGACCACGCCTTGCTTCGAGTTTTCAGACGCAGGAAGGGGTGACTGTTCATTAAGGAGCGACGAAACGACACCAGCGAATGATGTATCATAGTTCTCCATGACGACCTCGGCTTGACGCTCGAGAGTGATGTCGTCTTGGTAGGTATACTTGCCGGGGTACAAGGCGTCCGTGCTGAGGTTGTCCTGAGGGACGAAAAGGAGTCGTCCGGAGAATGCAGCAGGGAAGCCAGGCAGGAGAGGTTCATCGTGACTAGACACAGCAGATGATGTTGACGCAGACTCGGTAACCGCAGCGGAGAAAGAAAGTGAACTAGCAGGTGGTAGACGCTTGGCATCCAAAGAGTCTGGACCACAAATGTGTCCCTTGATGGCACTGGCTGCAACCACAGCAGGGCTAGCCAAGTACGCTTGAGCCTTCGGATGGCCCATGCGACCCTTGTAGTTTCGATTTGTAGCACTGATACCTGTCTCGCCCTCCTGAAGCAAGCCTGTACCAAGTCCTATGCAAGGGCCACATCCTGCAGGCAAAACCTTTGCACCGGCAGTGATGAGGGTATCCCAGTCTCCAAGGCGTTCAGACTCCTGCTGCACCACGGAGCTAGCGGCGGCAATGTAGAATTCGACACCAGGTGCCACTTTGTTGTCCTTCATCACAGCCGCTGCTGCTGCGATATCAGAGACGCGGGAGTTGGTGCAGCTGACCAGGTATGCTTTTTGAATTGGGATGCGAGCTTCCTCGAGTTTTGGGAGAGGCGTCGAGACCTTGACGCTATTCGGGCCAGAAACATGAGGGACGAGCGTAGAAAGATCAAACAAGAGATGCGAAGCATATTCAGCACCCGCATCGGAGGATAGTGGAACAGATCGCAGAGCGTCGAGACGTCGTCGATTGAGACGAGGATGCTCTGGAAGTGGTGGAATAGAACTGGACGCCAAACTGTGGAATTCGCGTTTTCTGAGACCACGGTCATACCAGTCCAGTAGCGTCTGGTCAACGGGGAAGACTCCGGCAAGCGCACCCCATTCAGTGGTCATGTTGGCAATCGTGAGGCGGTCGTCGACGCTGAGAGCGAATACACCTTCGCCAGTGAACTCGATGGCGGCATTCAGTACTTCGTCCCTGTTGAACGAACCACAAAGAGCGACTATCACGTCTTTGCCTGTCACGCCAGGTGGTAGCTTTCCCTTGAATTCTACCTTGATCATGCGCGGTACTTGCCACCATGTTTTCCCCGTTGCCCAAAGCGCAGCAGCATCCGTACGGACGATGGGTGTGCCCACACACCCCACACCGCCGTACATATTGCTATGGCTGTCGCTAGCAACCGTGAGCGTGTAGGGGAAAGCATATCCTTCTTCGATGAGGACTTGGTGCCCGATACCCCGGCCTGCAGGATAGAAATCGACGCCATGTTCCCTGCCAAACTCTTCTATTTTGAGGTATTTTGCTAAATTCTTTTCGGACTTGTTCTGCACATCATGGTCAAGTGTAAATACAAGCTGCCTGGGATTGGCAATCCTGGTAGCGCCAATGGATTTGAACCTGGAATGCAGAGTGCACGTGGTCAGCAACAGTAAGAACGGAATCGCAGACAAGAGGGGCACACTTGGATATAACGGGTCCAGTGTTGTCGTGGGTCATAACATGTTCTGGGCGAATCATGACATAGTCTCCTGCTCTGACCACCTTGCCAGCGGGGAGACCGACGGCATACTTTTGGACGACCTTTTCGATTAGCGTTTGTGGGTTCGCTGCAGTTGCGAGGAAACGGAACGAGCCAAGATGATTTCTGGCCCGCCAGGCCGACGCACCTGACAGTCCGCGCATCGATGCGTTGCTCGTCGTCCGAATAACAGACTCTTGAGCTTGAATGTTCTAGTGACTGCTCGGATCAGAGGGATATATATGGCATGGTCCTAAAAAGGAAGGCGAGTCATCTTTCCCACGATCCCCAAGGTCTTTGGGACGCGCAACCCTCTCTGCTGCCAACCAGAACCACATCCAACACAAGAAACGGTAGAAATGGCTGATCCCAGTGGTGCACCCCCGCAACCAGGCCCAAATGACATTTCAACCGCGATTCTTCGGCCAAAAAAGTCGTGCGTACTGTGTTCGTTGTCGAAATGGGATCGTACTAACGGGTAGCAAGACCGAATCGGCTCATCGTGGACGAGTCTGCCACGGATGACAACTCTGGTGTGTTTGTCGAGCCTTAACTATGAATCCGGCTAACATTCCATCTCAGTCGCCACTATGAACCCTGCTACAATGGAGACCCTCTCCTTATTCCGGGGTGACACCATCATAGTAAGGTAATTATCCTTCCCTGCTGCTGTGCTGTTTGTCTAGATCTTAATTTGTAATATAGAGGGAAGAAACGTCGCGATACCGTCCTCATCTGCTTGAGCTCGGATGACGTCGAGGAAGGTCGCATTCAGGTCAATAAAGTGGCCCGTAACAACCTACGCGTCAAGCTTGGGGATGTAGTCAACGTACATCAATGTCTCGACATCAAATACGGCAAGCGGGTCCACGTCCTTCCATTCGATGATTCGATTGAGGGTCTTAGCGGGAACATTTTCGATGTCTACCTCAAACCATACTTCCTCGAAGGTAGGCAACCAGCTGAGGTTCGAAAGAGCATGGTAGCTCATCCTAGTCTAGCATACCGCCCTGTCCGCAAGGGTGACACTTTCCTCGTTCGCGGGGGTATGCGGACAGTCGAATTCAAGGTAGTCGAAACAGATCCGGCAGAATTTTGCATTGTGGCACAGGATACTGTCATCCACACAGGTCTGTTGGCATTCCTATGTCGTAACAGTCGCTGATACCTCTCTCAGAGGGTGATCCTGTCAAGCGTGAGGATGAGGAAGCCAATCTTGCCGATGTGGGTTACGACGATATCGGTGGTTGTCGCAAGCAAATGGCTCAAATTCGTGAGCTGGTGGAGTTACCCCTTCGCCACCCACAACTCTTCAAGTCTATTGGTATCAAACCCCCGCGTGGTATCCTCATGTACGGCCCCCCAGGCACGGGTAAAACCCTCATGGCGCGCGCTGTCGCCAATGAGACGGGTGCATTCTTCTTCTTGATCAATGGACCAGAAATCATGAGCAAGATGGCAGGCGAGAGTGAAAGTAACCTTCGCAAGGCCTTCGAAGAGGCGGAGAAAAACTCACCTGCCATCATCTTTATCGATGAGATTGATTCTATTGCTCCAAAGCGAGAGAAGGTGAGCTTCATCCTATAGCGTCACTTTCATTTTCTAAGCTACGAACAGACAAATGGCGAAGTTGAACGTCGTGTCGTTTCCCAACTTCTTACTCTTATGGATGGATTGAAGGCTCGGTCCAACGTCGTCGTCATGGCTGCGACTAACCGTCCAAACTCCATAGACCCTGCGCTCCGCCGTTTCGGACGTTTCGACCGTGAAATCGACATTGGCATTCCCGACCCAACTGGTCGGCTGGAAATTCTGCGCATCCACACCAAGAACATGAAGTTGGCTGATGACGTCGACTTGGAACAAGTGCGTATCACTGAACTTTCACTCGGAGATGATTCTGACACGTCAATTTTATGCGTAGATCGCAGCTGATACCCACGGTTACGTTGGTTCCGATGTTGCCTCCCTTTGTTCGGAAGCTGCCATGCAGCAAATCCGGGAGAAAATGGACCTCATCGATCTGGATGAGGACACTATAGACGCGGAAGTTCTTGACTCGCTCGGTGTTACCATGGATAACTTCCGCTTCGCCCTTGGCACATCGAACCCTTCTGCCCTCAGGGAAACGGTGGTTGAGGTTCCCACTGTCACTTGGGACGATATTGGTGGTCTCGACAAAGTCAAGCTCGAGCTGCAGGAGACGGTCCAGTATCCTGTCGACCACCCCGAGAAGTTCCTCAAGTACGGCATGGCCCCGTCAAAGGGTGTGTTGTTCTATGGCCCTCCTGGTACTGGTAAAACACTCCTGGCCAAGGCTATTGCCAACGAGTGCAACGCAAATTTCATCAGTATCAAGGGTCCTGAGTTGCTCACTATGTGGTTTGGTGAATCGGAGGCAAACGTTCGTGACGTCTTTGACAAAGCCCGTGCTGCCGCTCCATGTGTCATGTTCTTTGACGAGCTCGACTCTATTGCGAAGGCACGTGGGGGGTCGTCGGGCGACGCAGGCGGTGCTGGTGACCGTGTGCTCAACCAGTTGCTTACGGAAATGGACGGAATGAGCACCAAGAAGAATGTGTTCATCATTGGTGCTACTAACCGTCCCGATCAAATCGACCCCGCCTTGCTTCGTCCTGGCCGTCTTGACCAACTCATTTACATTCCGCTTCCCGATGAGACGTCACGGTTGGCCATTCTGAAAGCCAATCTCAAGAAATCCCCCGTTGCTGAAAATGTTGACCTCCCTTACTTGTCAAAGATGACGCATGGTTTCTCTGGAGCTGATCTTACAGAAATCTGTCAGCGGGCAGCTAAGCTTGCCATCCGGGAGAGTATTGAGGCAGATATCCGTAGAAATCGTGAGAGGCGAGAAGCCGAAGGGGATGATCACAAGATGGAGGAAGACGAGGAAGAGGATCCAGTTCCCGAGATAACGAAGGAACATTTTGAAGAAGCAATGAAATATGCTCGTCGCTCGGTTTCTGATCAAGATATCAGGCGTTATGAAATGTTTTCGCAGGTCAGTTCGACGATCGTATTCTGCGCTCAAGTGTTGATTGACCTTTCTATTTCCCAGAACTTGCAGCAATCCCGTGGATTCGGGAACAACTTCCAGTTCCCTGATGGGGCCGCTGGGTCTTCCAGACCGGGTGGCAACGCTGGCTTCCAGGAGGACACGCCAGACGATGACTTATACGCATGATCCATTCCATTATCTGCGCTGTTTGCAGGTCGAGCTCTACTGCAAGGATAGATTGCCCGTGTCGCATGTATAGTACACTATAAACTTGTATCTGCATCCTATGACTCGAATGAAACGGGAATACTCGGCTCGGACTTGGCCGAGCTCATTTTAGCGTATTACAAGTTCAAATTTGAGTTCCTCCACGTCCTTCACCAGACTACCATGGCCTCAATTTCTGCCCGCTCAGCCAACGCCCTCCGCTCTGTCTCTCGTCGCGCCCAGCGTGCAGGCTCAAAAATCTCACCGAGATCTACGCAGACTGCGTCTTACTCGCTCTTGGCACGATCTGCGCTTGGGAACAGTGCTAGACAACCTGCTATCCAGGTGAAAATTTGCCCCGTTGGAAGCCTGCAATATATTGATGCCTTTCGAATGACAGGCCGTCGCCACTCGTGGGGTGAAGACCCTCGACTTTGCTGGGTCCAAGGAAGTCGTTTATGAGCGGAGTGACTGGCCATTGGCTAAGCTCCAGGACTACTTCAAAAATGATACCCTTGCAATGATCGGGTATGGCTCCCAGGGTCATGGACAGGGCTTGAACGCCCGTGACAATGGCCTCAATGTCATCGTCGGTGTCCGCGAGAACGGCGAGAGCTGGAGGCAGGCCATTGAAGATGGTTGGGTTCGTGCATCTATTTTACTCTCTGAACGCGTTTGCGAACCCATGCGCACTTTCAGGTACCAGGCGAGACGCTCTTCCCCATCGAGGAGGCCATCAACCGAGGAACCATCATCATGAACCTGCTCTCTGACGCTGCTCAGTCGTCGACTTGGCCCACTATTGCACCTCTGATTACCAAGGGCAAGACCCTCTATTTCTCGCACGGTTTCTCGGTCGTCTACAAGGACCTCACCAAGATCATCCCTCCCAAAGATGTGGATGTCATCCTCGTAGCACCCAAGGGCTCTGGTCGCACTGTCCGCACACTGTTCAAGGAGGGACGCGGTATCAACTCCAGTGTTGCCGTGTTCCAGGACGTGACAGGCAAGGCCCTGGAGAAGGCGACAGCCATTGGTGTTGGCATTGGGTCTGGGTACATGTATGAGACCACCTTTGAGAAGGAGGTGTACTCGGATTTGTACGGTGAACGTGGTGTGGTAAGTTTGAACGTCCCTTTTGTTTGGCCATGACACGATCTGATACTCGATGCCATTTTTTCTAGCTCATGGGTGCCATCCGTAAGTTCATGAGTCCGATGTTTGTTTGTCTCATGTGAACGAGTTGAGCAGAGGGCTTGTTCTGCGCTCAATACAAGGTTCTCCGTGCCAATGGCCATTCCCCCTCGGAGGCATTCAACGAGACCGTCGAAGAAGCAACCCAATCATTATACCCTTTGATCGGCGAGAAGGGGTAGGTCTTTTGGTTACTGCATAAGCACGCCTGACTTTTTTATTCATAAAGCATGGATTACATGTACAATGCTTGCTCGACCACTGCACGCCGTGGTGCTCTTGACTGGGCACCTGTCTTCGAGAAGGCTAACCTCCCCATCTTCGAACAGCTGTACGAGAGCGTGCGGAACGGCACGGAGACGCGCAACGCGCTTGAGTTCAATGGCCGTGCAACTTACCGTCAAGACCTGGCCAAGGAGCTCAAGGAGATTGATGACCAAGAAATCTGGAGAGCTGGTAAGAGCATTCCGATGCATTGACTCGGATGATCTGTCTCACGTGGCTACCTAACCCAGGCAAAGTCGTCCGTTCACTGCGTCCCGACTCCAAGAGCGAGTAAGAGCCGTAGCTTATTTTTATAATGATGTCTTGCGATTGGATCCTATGACGAGACTTTCACCGGGACATCGCTACCTGGTTGGGTTCAAAAGCACCATTTGTGTGCAGGTGATTTTGTAGTAGAGTCTATGATATGTAATCGGCTTTTGGGAATAAATGGCATCCGAGGATGATTGAATGTGTGCACTCTTTGATCCCCTGAGTGTTTCCCTTTTGGACCACCACTCTTTCTCTGTCGCCAGCACCGTCTTGACGCCAATGGACAAGGACAATCGTGACGACTTCACGTTCGCTAAGCTTTCTGAACTCAAACTACCTGTAACATTTCGTGTGTACGAACCTCAACGCTGTTCCCCTTAGCGTAACTTTGCCCAAGTCTGACTTGTGGCATACTAGTTCACAGCTCGAAGGAACTCGGCCGCGGAAGTCAGTGCTGGAGGTGCTGGAAAACCCACAGTTGAGACACCATGGTGCTCAATCGTCGTGCGTAACCGCTACTTCTTTACTGCGAACCACTCATCCGCAAGTGTAGTACGCTTTCAGATCTATACGTTACATGTCAGCTTGTAGCTGATAACAAGCCCTTGACTATCCCATTCAGAACGTCTTTCAAGACGTTCAAGAATAGTTATACGTGCGTTCCCCCATTCCATTGTATCAATGGAGTGAAGCTGATCGTGTGCCGTGGCAGCTGGAATGAATGGATAACGCTGCCGATACAGTACTGCGACCTACCGCTGACCTCGCAGATCACTTTTACAGTCTGGGATATTGGAAATCCACGTGCAGCAGTCCCAGTGGGCGGCTCAACTTTTAGGATGTTTGGGAAGAAGGGGTGGGTTGTTTGGTTCGGGTCTGATTGAAAACGATCTTCACACCTCGGCAGGACCTTGCGGAGAGGAAAGCACAGGCTATTATTATGGTTGGACCAAGAGGCAGATGGGTCCATGGAATCAAAGACGCCTAGTAAGTTGGGCACAAGAGACGAAATGGGACGGTTAGAAAAAGTAGGATCGACTGAAGGATGTCTGCTCATTCTCTGATGACCTTTTCCATGCAGCTGGTCAAGAAGTACGAACGCGGGGATCTTCCTAAGTCAGAATGGCTCGACAAGTTGGCTTTTCGCAAGATGGAAGAAATACATGCTGTAAGTACGATAATCGACCCTCACGAGTAAGATATTACCCTCGACGAGTAGGCCGAGACCACAAAGTCTAATAATATGTTCTTATACGTCGACTTCCCACGTTTTGACTTTCCGGTGGTCTTCAGCGAACCTGTAGGTGCTGTGGTTTCTAATGGGACACTGACCGACGATCTTGATTAGGAGACTCAGAGCATCCCTTCGACATCCACAGCCCCCGCTACAGTTGTGCAGATGCCGATCACACCGGTTTTGCCGCCTTCATTTGGGACTGATCCCCATCTTTGGGCTGTTTCCGATCCAGACGCATTACGCGAGAATCCTGTGGAGGACAAACATCGTCGTTTAGTCCGAAGCCACCGCAGTAGCCCGTACGACAGAGAACTAAAGCCAAATGCGAAGATTAGAGATGAGCTTGGGGTATATGTTCTGAATTCATCGCCTTTATGGATCCTGACATATCATCTCCAGGAAATATTGAATTATCCCCCTTCGCAGCCTCTTACCTCCGAGGAGAAGGATTTGATATGGAAGTTCCGCTTCTATCTCACGCGTGAAAAGCGAGGGCTTACCAAGTTCCTCAAATCTGTCACCTGGAGAGATCCAACAGAAGTGAAGCAAGCGGTAGAGGAACTCTTACCTGTGTGGACAGAGATCGACACGGATGATGCTCTCGAATTATTGGGACCTGGGACAGTCGATTCGCGAGTGAGAGCATTTGCAGTCAAGCAGCTCAGCCGGGCGGACGACGAGGTATTTATTAATCATCTCTGCGGTCATGCGATCTCACCACCTGACAGGAGTTGATGCTATACTTGCTGCAACTTGTACAAGCTATCAAATTCGAGAGTGCCGCCAGCGACCAGCGATCGTCGCGATCTGCGACCAGTGCGATCTCATATGAGGACAGTGGATTGACCGACTTTCTTATCACTCGTGGTGCACAGAACTTCATCTTGGGTAACCGACTATACTGGTACCTTATGGTAGAAGTTGCATTGGAGGACAAGGTTTTGAGGATCTATGGCCGCGTCGGCTACAATTTTCTCAACAAAATCGTAGAGGTACGAACATTTTCCCACGTTATACTACCATCTTTGACACGTTTCCAGTTGGAAGGTGGCAGCGAGCGCCGCGAACTGATGCGACGGCAAGCACTCTTGGTTGAAACCCTTGGGAAAAAGGCGAAGGAAATCAGAATATCCAAAGATGCTCGACAAAAGAAAATCGAGAAGCTTCGTTCGTTCATAAACGATTCAAAGAACGGTCTTGTTGATATCCCTCCACTCCCACTTCCCCTAAATGCGCGCATACAAATCACAGGAATCAATGCAGAGAAGTCCTCTGTATTCAAGTCTAACCAATACCCGTTCTTGCTTTACTTCAAATGCACTGATGAGTCGGAGTATCCGGTTATTTTCAAGGATGGGGATGACATGCGGCAAGACCAGTTAGTCTTACAGCTGTTCACCTTGATGGACCAACTCCTACGCAAGGAGAACCTAGACTTGAAGTTGAGTCCCTATGACGTGTTAGCGACGGGACCGCAAGAGGGTATGATGCAATTCATTCCGAGCAAGACAATTGCAACAATAGTGAGCGAGCACGGGTCGGTTTTAAATTATTTGCGCGCAAGCCATCCGGATGAAGGGAGTGTCGGCACGTATGGTGTGGAACCCACCGTTATAGATACATTTGTCCGAAGTTGCGGTATGTTTGGTGTAAATATTTTTTGTGGCCTGACCTGATCAAGCTGTAGCTGGCTACTGCGTCGTCACCTACTTGCTCGGCGTTGGTGATAGGCACCTGGACAATTTGTTGCTTGCGCCGGATGGTGAGTCGATTTGATTGGTCCGTTTCCTGTGTTGAGCTTGCATTTCCAGGCCACTTTTTCCATGGTGTGTCATACAGCCAATTTCCAGCCGTTTCATGTTGATCCCTATCCTACCAGTGGATTTCGGATACATTTTAGGCCGTGATCCGAAACCATTCCCTCCCCCCGTCAAGGTCTGCAAAGAGATGGTAGATGGCATGGGCGGAGCGCAGTCGACCCACTATGCACGTTTCAAGAATTTCAGTTTTACAGCATTTACCATCCTGCGCAAGAGCGCCAACCTAATCCTGAATTTGGTTGCGCTGATGGTCGATGCCAACATTCCCGACATCAAGCACCGTGACGTTCATGAACAAATTCAAGAAAAGTTTCGTCTTGACCTGACGGAAGAGGAGGCGATCAAGCACTTTGAAGCATTGTTGAATGAAACATCATACTTCACCGTCGTATTGGACCGGATACACGACCTAGCACAATATTGGAGGAGTTGATGCGTCATACATAGTACCGTAGCTTTGAATGTGCGATTGGCCCCTTAGAAGCCCCAGAATAGATTTCATGAATGTTCATTTCAATAGGTGCAGTGACGGACGGCGACCCTACTGCCTCCGCTACGAATTCTACATAGAATACGTACACAGAAGCTGGGCTGGGCATTCAACGTGTTTTCAGTGGCCACAGCAACAATAACTCATTGTACTAGGTTCCTATGGCTACGTGACCTCATAGTATAGAGTCGTGGACATGGATACAGCCAGCGCTGGCAGGAAAGCAGTTGTGCGTGGCCTACTGGCATGAGCATGGGTCCGGTGTGACCAGTGGTACGGTTAGTACAGACCAGACCAGCAATCAATTCCTATGGGCTACGAACATTTTATTAGGTGCATGCACTCAATCATCCATAACGGTAGTTGTGCCACGCCCCCTCCATCGCATTGCGGAGATCCTACTATTAGGCGCCACACCAGCACTTTCACTCAAGGAAGAATTTCTTATGCTTCAAGATCCATGGAAACCTCCACTCATCGCTCAATCATAGATACGTGATACCTGGTAAGGGGGGTCCTTTTACTTCTAAGATTTGCGATTCCAGGAGTTGCGTACCACACCCCCTCCTCAGAGGAAAAAAATCCACTCCAGCGTCAATCCATGCCAGAACTGCGCCCCTGCACGTTCTTGATCTGGTATAGCCTGGTTCATCTGAGATGCCATTCATGCCTAGCGGCATGCCCTCCTCCACTGGTTGGTCAACTGGCGTTTCCGAGTGAACGTAACGTGTGTTCCATGTTGCCGCAACCTTTTTGGAATACAGACGTCCTCCGCGGCAGATACGATCGGTCAAACGGCATCGGTTTCCTCCTGCCTATCCTGGTTCTGTGTCTTTCTGTTCCAAGGTCTCTCCGTACTCCTTTTCCCTGACCGAGATTCAATGGTAAGATCCGACACCCCCATCCCCATCCTTATGTCCGCCTTGCAGGTAGACCAGGAGTCCTGTTCAGCGCCGTAGAATAGATAAATACTCGCGTCCAGCAGGGAGGAGGAGCATCCAAGCCCCATACTTCTCCATCCACTTGTTCTACGATGACCAACGGATACAACTATTCCTGGACTGACCAGGTGATTTCCATTGGTATATAAGAAACCTTTAGCTCACACTTCGTCAGGACGCTCAACAGCTGGTTTATAACGCAACGCAGGAACCTCACACATGCGCCTGGGTCGTCGGTAACGCATGCTGTAACCTGCCAGTTTTCAGACATATGTTCTCGACCCACTTGAGGGATTACCACGGAATCACGGGTAACGACCGAACCCAGTTTTATTGTCAATGGGTGGGATGTGGTGTGCTCATGAACAAGGAGAGCATTTCCCGCCACGTCACAGAGATGCACTTGCAAACGAGGCACACCTGCCCCGTTTGTGGCGAACATTTCAGTCGGAAACACACCCTCAACACTCACGTCAGGAAGCACTATGCTCAGTGATATTGGCAGTGAGTACCTTAAACCATTACTTGGCATAGTGGTTAATAGGACCATCAGATCCCAGGACGACATTTATCCTCCGATTTGATAATTATAATATTCTGTTCGGCCTCGCAGTGTTCTAGAGCTCTGTTACCTTAGCCTGTTGTATAATGGTGATCTCATAGCATAGTTCCCTAGCTCGACTTGTCCCATCCCTTAAATGATCGTTCCTGACTGCCTAAATGTGGAGCCCTCCCGAGATCTTGATTTGAAGTGAATGTGCGGGGAGGCCAAGCTGTACAACACGTGTGAATCTAGATTAGTATGTAGTAATGAAGAATTCGGAGCGCATTAGCCTCCGCATGACCCGCGCTCCATTGGCGGGAAAAGAGAGTATTTGTTTTCGCATTGCAAATACCACGTTACATGGCAGTGGGACCTCTAAACAAAATCGGAGGGTTGCCACTTGGGGAGTGTGCTGTAAAAATATCGCCAAGGACATGCACGACCTCCAGGGAACAAAATCTATGTATGCATCATCACCCGCCATGTTCACCAAGTGCCATCGATATCCGATTTTCGATAACTTCAATATTTTCACGGGGTGTATTCAGGCTGGTCATGAAGTACGCGACGTTTCCCAGTGTCCTAAAGTGAGTGCCAAACAAACCACCCTCAGGAGCCTTCATCGTCTCGAGTAATTTTCGGGCACAGTGAGAGACGTAGCCTGTGAAGACATCAGAAATTCTGACATGTATATATAAAAGAAAACTACCTGTGTTGTCACCATTAAACTTGATGGTGAAAACAGTGCCCAGGGTCATAACCTCGTCGACGATATCGAGTTGTGATATAGCTTGCACAAAAGATGGATCCCAGAAACTCCAACTCCCAAGTTTGGTATCTGGTTCAGATGTCCACTTGGCTTGTGCTGTCTTCCATGATCGTCGCTTTACGAAGCCGTCGATCAAGTCTAGTGTCTCATTTGCAATTTGGCATCCGACGGCGTGTGCCGTGTAACTGTGCCCATGCAAGAGAGCATCAGCTTTTGACTGGCTATTGAAAGCCTGGAATATGTGGTCCGAGGCGAGCGTAACTGCAAGTGGCAAAGTCCCACCCGTGAGTATCTTTGCATAGACTGCGATGTCGGGGTTCGACCCAAGGAGGGGAATCGAACTCTCAAAACCAAGGCGATACAGTCCAGTGAAAACCTCATCATAGATGACGGGGAGAGGGCTCGAAAACAGCGAACGATCACGGACAGTGTCGACGAGGATCCGCTGGAAGAGCGGGTCTACGAAAATCATCCCACCAGCACCCATTACGAGTGGTTCCAGCATGAGTGCGGCCAATCTACGATCCTGGGAACGAGCGAAGGTTTGCAGTACTTTTCTGACGTGTAACCGGTACGTTTCAGCCAGTGGGGTGGCCAAGCGCTTGTTAATATCATATACGGAAGCCAGATCTTGAAAATCAACAGATGGTGTTGCCGTGGACATCGCAGTTGGGATGGAAACACCCAGCTTTCCACGTTTGATGGAGACGGTAGGCGGTTCAAACCAGAGTCCCTTGGCTTGGTGCCATTCACAGGTGTAAACGCCCTCTTCAGTGGCATCCATGGCTCCTATAGTATCCCCGTGGTAAGATCCTTTCATCCCAATGATTCCTA
>Ga0307516_10003791_pt1 | contig 19191 bp, 20 predicted proteins | sample 19_EM_MG_FD_203310 | JGI IMG/M metagenome (GOLD analysis project Ga0307516, IMG submission 203310) | Populus trichocarpa ectomycorrhiza microbial communities from riparian zone in the Pacific Northwest, United States - 19_EM | ecosystem: Host-associated > Plants > Roots > Unclassified | place... | reverse complement strand
AGAACAACGAGCCCACGCAAAGGCGTGTGAGAAGAGCCGCGAAGAGACCACGCCGGGCGTGACGGATACCGCGAGAACAACGAGCCCACGCAAAGGCGTGTGAGAAGAGCCGCGAAGAGACCACGCCAGGCGTGACGGATACCGCAAGAACAACGAGCCCACGCAAAGGCGTGTGAGGACGACCGAAGTGTGAGTACGCCGGTAGTGTGAGTAGGACCCCGTGCGCCACCGCCCCACCTACGTTACCTGTCGAGCCCAACGGAGAAGTTGAGGCAGGATCTTGACAACAACGATTGCCAGAAGCCGGAGGTAAACTGGGTATCCCGGTCGGACACAATCGATACAGGCAGCCCACGCGACCGTACATAACCATTGATGAACGCTGTCGTAAACTTCTCTGCGGTGAGATCGGCTTCTTTAATGGGAATCCACCGTGCTCGCTTCGTTAGGGGATCGATAATTGTCGCTACTGCATCGTGGCCGGCTTCCGATGTTGGCAACTTGGTGATAAAATCGATATTCACTCATTCGGCCTGTTCGAGTGGAATCGGTAGTGGCTGTAGAAGTCCATATGGCCTGGCATTCTTGTGTTTGATTCGGTGGCATACATCACATCCGGCAATCCATTCTGCGATTGAATCTGTCAACTTTGGCCACTAGTACGGTGAACTGACCACTGCTGCTGTTTTTGCGATACCGCTATGTCCGCCGCCCAGAATAGCATCGTGTGGTTCCCGAATCACGTCTGCTCTCATGGACTTCGGAATACACACCTTCCCGCCTGACGGCTTATGGAACAGAAGGCCTTCTTCGAGTGTGTACGACTTTGCTCATTCCTGAATACGACAAGTCTGTTTTGAGTTTGCCTTTTTGTTCTCCTTTTCGTCGGTATTGCTCAGATATTGTAGAAGCGGGCCAAAAATCACATCTTCTGCGTAGCCATTTCGCACGTCGTTTAGCCACTCGGTTGAAGCTGATACACGCATCTTGACGATGTTGAGGTACTGCGGATCGGCTTTTGGCTGCTCGACTTCTGACTGCCCTCCCTGAGTGTAGGCAATCTGGCTGAACGCGTCTGCCACCACGTTCGCCACTCCAGGAAAGTACTTTACCTCGTAATCTTGCTGTTGGAGCCTGTCAAGGTGACGCCACTGACGGCTTGTCAGCTTATTCTGCACCAGAATATGTTGCAACGACGCGTGATCCGTATAAATGGTGGTACATTTTCGACCATGGATGTAGCAGGCCCAATGTTCCAAGTTTGCGCTAATCGCAAGAAGTTCCCGGTCATATGCTGGATATCTCGACTCAACTGCATGAAGCTTCCTTGAGAAATATCCCAGTGGCTGCTCTACCAATCTTCCTTCAAACAGCTGTTTTTGAGTCAAAACACCTCCAATAGCTGTGTCTGAGGCATCGGTTCGTAGGATGAAATCGCCTTCCGGATCCAGTGTTGCCAGGACCGGTGCAGATATCAGTGCCTGCTTGAGGTCTCCGAACAGCTCCCCATGTCGACTGGTCCACATCTAGTCGTTCCTGGGCTTTGCGGCAAGGTCATATAGCAGATAGGCCCGGTGAGCGAATTTCGGAACGAATTTCCTGTAGTAACCCGCTAAACCGAGGAAACTGCGAAGATCCGTAGGCATCCTGGGCATTGGCCAATCCTGTACTGCTCTGACCTTCTTCTCCTAGGTGTGAATACAGTGTTTATTCACTCTGAAACCGACGAACGATGTTTCCAGAGTACCAAACACGCATTTGGCCTCACTCAGACGCAAACGTGCGTTCCGTAACATCAGGAAAAAAAAATTGCGTCCAGATCGTCCGGACGCACTAGATGATCAGGATGCTTGGGACGCAACCTGCTTAACTTGGACGCAGTTCGCCATGGCATCGTGCATCCGGACCCAGGTCGCCACGGCACCGTGTGTCCGGACCCAGCTCGCCACGGCATCTGCTTACCGGACGGAGCGTGTCAGGGCATTTTCCTTCTGGACGCAGCCATGTCAGGGCATTTTCCTTCTGGATGCAGCCATGTCAGGGCATTTTCCTTCTGGACGCAGCCGTGTCAGGGCATTTTCCTTCTGGACGCTGCCGTGTCAGGGCAAATGGCGTCTGGACAACACGTGTTATGGCACCGCGGCCACGCTGGCTGTCAAGGCACGGAACATCGCAGCAAATATTCTTGTCGCATTCGCAAACATGCAGCGGGTTCCAGGCATAGTGACTCAGTCCAGTTCTATTCATTCTATCTAATGTACATCTATATATGCTACTACCACACTTCGCGCAGAAACAAAGGAAAGTTGGCAAATAGGACACGACGCGTTGAGCATGACGTGCTGAGCACAACGCGATGAGCACAACGCGATGAGCACGATGCAATGAGCACGACGAGATGAACACAACGCGATGAGCATGATGACTATGAGGAGGATGGTGATGAGTACGCCACCGGCGGCGAGGACGATAGCAAGTAGGATGCGGCGAGTATGATTGTGAGCTTTGTGACATGGTTAGCGCAGCTCTGAGAGTGACAGACAGCGGGAAGTTGTACAATACAACGTGACGAGTACGATTTCAATGAGGGTGCCAGCGGCGAGAAAGATAGCGGGTAGGACGCAGCGAGTATGATGTCAATGAGGGTGACGGCGGCGAGAACAATAGCGAGTAGGCTGCGGCGAGTACTATGAGTGCACGTAAGACGCGGCGAGTATGATGTCAACGAGGGTGCCGGCGGCGAGGACAATAGCAAGTAGGACGTGGCGAGTATGATTGCAAGTAAGACGCGGCGAGTATGATGGCGAGCTTTGTGACATGGTTAGCACAGCTCTCGGAGTGACAGACAGTGGGAAGTTGTACAATACAACGTGACGAGTATGATGTCAATCAGGGTGCCGGCAGCGAGAACGATAGGGGGTAGGACGCGGCGAGTGTGGGCGAGTAGGCCGCAGCAAGTATGAGAGCGAGTAAGACGCAGCGAGTATGATGGCGAGAAAGGCGCAACTAGTAAGATGTCGATTAGGAAAATGTCGACGAGTAGGACGAGGTGAAAGGAGAAGAAAAATGGGGTCTATCTATGAGTGATGAGCCGAACCTTGCGAAAGCGCAAGTGTTAGTAGTGGCTTGGCGCTTTCTATTGCCATCGTACTCGTCGCGTCTTTCAAGCCATCATACTCACCGCGACTTACTCGCCGCGTCCTACTTGCTATCGTCCTCGCCGCTGGCACCCTCATTGACATCGTACTCCTTACTGTGTATTGTACAACCTCCCGGTGTCTCTGTCACTCTGAGAGCTGCGCTAACCTTGTCACAAAGCTCGCCATCATACTCACCGCATCTTACTTGCAATCATACTCGCCGCGTCCTACTTGCTATCATCCTCGCCGCCGGCACCCTCATTGACATCATACTCGCGGAGTCCTACCTGCTATCGTTCTCGCCGCCGGAACCCTCATTGACATCGTACTCATCACGTTGTATTGTACAACTTCCCACTGTCTGTCACTCTGAGAGCTGCGCTAACCATGTCACAAAGCTTGCAATCATACTCGCCGCGTCCTACTTGCTATCGTCCTCACCGCCAGCGGCGTGCTCATCGCCATCCTCCTCATAGTTGTCGTGCTCATCGCGTTGTGCTCATCGCGTTGTGCTCATCACGTCGTGCTCAACGCGTCGTGTCGTATTTGCCAACTTTCCTTTGTTTCCGTACGAAGTGTGGTAGTAGCATATATAGATGTACATTAGATAGAATGAATAGAACTGGACTGAGTCACTATGCCTGGGACCCGCTACGTGTTTGCCAATGCAACAAGAGTATTTGCTACAATGTTCCGTGCCTTAACAGACAGCGTGACTGTGGTGCCATGACATACGTCGTCCGGACGCCATATGCCCTGACACGGCTGCGTCCAGAAGGAACATGCCCTAACATGGCTGCGTCCAGAAGGAAAATGCCCTGACACGCTCTGTCTGGTAAGCAGATGCCATGGCGAGCTGAGTCCGGACGCACGATGCGCTGGCATACGGCATCGGAATTCACGGTGCCATGGCGTGCTGCGTCCGAATTCATATTGCCTGTGCGTTTTGCGTTGGGAGCCGTCTGTGCCCTGCCAGGGTGCGTCCAGAGCGTCCTGAGCGCCTGGTGCGTCCGGACACAGATTTTTTTTCCTGATGAATGCTTGCAGCACACCTTCCACATGTGTCTTATGTTCGGCTAGTGTTCTTGAAAAGATGAGCACGTCGTCGAGGTATACGATTGCGTTTCGGCAGTGTGGATGAAATATCTTGGGCATCATATGCATGAAAGCGGCTGATGCATTTGCAAGTCCAAACGGAATAACCTTACACTCGTAGAATCCGTCCGGCACTATGAATACGGTCTTTTGGCAGTCGTCTGAATGCACGGGTACCTGGTGCTATCCGCTAGCCAAGTCCAGTTTGGTGAAAACCCGTGCTCCGTTAAGCTTATCCAGCTAATCCTCAATGTACGGCAAAGGGTACTGGTCTTTAGCCGTTATTGCGTTCAATCCACAGTAATCGACACACATTCGGAGCATGGCGTCTGGCTTTTTCACAAAGATTATCGGTGCTGCATAACGTGAATGTGAGTCTGTCACCCACCCATTTGCAAGCAACTTCTTAATCTGTACCTCGAATTCCTTCCTCTCGGACTGTGTTATTCAGTACGGCTGGCGGTATGGAATTTTTGCTGTCGGATTGGTATGGATATGGAAATCATGTGATCCTGGTGGTGGAACGCTATGCAGTGGCTGAAAGAGATCGTCAAAGTCCCGATGGATTTGGACACTCCACTTCCCCAGATCCGCCAAAACGGATTCATCCTCACCAAATTCCTCACCCACCCATCGTTCACGGATGTCGATCACAAATATCCTGTCACCACTGGATTTTGTCATTGCCCGTCGTGTCTCATTTGCGGAAATCAGGTTGATGGATGCCGCTTGAGCTACCTCTTCGCAGTGGTTGTGAACTTCCTGGTAGCGGCCCTGGTGAGGTCGAAGTCCTTTTAAGGAAAGCCTGGGAACGAATGCCGGTCGACCGTCCGTCAGTAATGACCAGTCCGCATCCAACAGGTGCAAGACGTTGTCAGAATCCACTAAATGGCACGTTCTCAAGTTCCAATTTTTTCCAATAATAATGTCGTAGGCGCTCTTAAGATCAATCACAGTGTACCAACCAGTAACATCTGCGTAGTTCCCTGTGCTGCCCCGTATACGTCCGTTAAGCCAAACCTGGTATCTATCCTCGGGAGGGGGTTTGGTTCCAGCCGTGACGATTGTCATACGGCCAGTGTGTCGAAAAGGTAAGCCGAGCTGCTGTGCACAAGTGGTGTTGATATAACAGTGGGATGCACCCGGGTCCATTAGGGTGTAGGCTGAGCGAGTTTTGGAACGAGAGGTTTGGACTTTAGCGTAAAAACGTAACAAATCACTTTTATCATTAATGTTCTTCCGTATAACATTAAGGTTTGTCAAATAAAGTCTCGCCGCCTCTCGTTCTCTAGTAGGAGGACGCTCTGTCACTCCTACTGAGCCGCTTTTCCCTCGCTCTGTGCCAACTTACTGGTCTTATCCCAATCCGATCCACCCAAATCCAACAAGTCCGTCAATCCTCCATTTTCATCCAGCATTCCCTCCTCTGACCAACCTCCATCGAAGTACGCACTGGACCTTGCCTCTGGATCGTCGACGTTGTTGATGCGCTTGACTGGCGCACACCAATTCGGTTGGTTGGTACGGTACGGTGGCTGTTGAATAGGTGGCAGCTGGTGGAATGACTGACGATACGGTGACTGTTGCGTAGGTGGCGGCTGGTGGGGTGGATGACACTTCTGGAGTCCTTCATGCCCTCCCTCGCGTCCTCCTCGAGGCTTGAATTGCGCCGTACGGTTATCCGTAGCTGGAGTGCCGTATTCGCGTACGATGTGACCGAACCCGAGGCAACGGTGACACTGTATCTTTCCGTCGACAACCGCATTCAGTTCGTCATTCTCAATATTACTCAAGTCCATCGGGTCGCCGTGCGCGGTGGGGGGCCTGGCTGGGGATTGGGCCTGGGTGACGCTACCGGACGGCATTGACATAAACGGCAGAGTCCGTGCGGCAACGATATCCATCATGCCGGACAGCGTCATCTGCTTCTGACTATCGCCACCGAGTATATCCATAAGGCATGTCTGCTGGGATATATCGTTTTGCGTCGCTTCTGGCAGCTTGATCAGGTATTCCTCCCACAGCAGATTTTCCCTTGTAATGGTGAGCAACCCGCCCAGAATGGTGATCTGCGCCAATGCTCACTGGTTGAACATCAAAACCTGCGGGCGATTGAACTTCAACCCATACCATTCGCGGCGGATTACCGAAATAGCCCGTTCCGGAACGTACTGGTGCTTGAAGAGGACCTTCACGGCGTCCCATGTGGTATTGTAGTTGTAATCCTTTGGTGGGATAGTATCCACACCCTGCTTCTTCATGCAGTTCTCGAACCAGTGGAACACTTTGGCAGTGAGAAAACGCCAGAAGGTGTCGATCTTCTGATTGTCTTCAGACACTTTTTGACAGACTGCTCCGCCCTGTTGAATGTAGTGCTGCACGTCTTCGAGAAATTGAGCGACAACCTCCAAGTCCTGGGAACCATCTAACCTCTTTGGCTCATGCGGATTGATTTTTTGAATGATCAGGTTTTGGCTCGGGGCCCTCAGATCTTGTAGTTTTGCGGTTTGTTCGCTGATGGTAAAGAGGTGATCGCAGCGCTGCTTCCAAACCGCTGTCTTCTCCTCTGCCTTACAAAGTCGGTGCTCCAGTGCCGCCAGATCCGCAATCTTTACAGAAGCCTCCCGGTGACTGTCGTACCACTGGACGTAGGCATTTAGGACCGCTTCGGCTGAAACAGCTATGACTACCGTGTTTTCATCGCGTGAGAGGTTCGCTTCACCAATCCACTCGAGTAGCTCGCCCGGCTCCGGCCAGAGTTTCGGGGTGTTTGACATTGCTCGCTGTTTCGGAATGCCTTGTTTTGTTCCCCGCGCTTTGAAAATACTCAGCGCATCTGCCTGATGGACAGGTTATATAGGCAGTAGCTCAGCCCGGTGAACGGGTAGTTGAGACTGCTAGATGGCGTGTGTGTACGGGATGTGAATACGGCATGTGAATACGGCGTGTGAGTACAGCGTGTGAATACGGCGTTCGATTTCTTTCCGAATCCGCTTGATTCACTCAAATTCTTCCCGAATCCGCCCAATGAACTGGTCGGCGTGTGTGTACGGCGTATGTGTGTATGCTTGTCGCGCTTGGGGAATGCCTGCTGCGCTTTTGAAATGCTCACCTTGCTTTTGAAATACTCGCCGCGCGTTGGAAACGCTCGCCGCGCTTTGGAAGTGCTCAGCACTTCTGCCTGATGCACGGGTTATATAGGCAGTGGCTCAGCTCGGTGAACGGGTAGTTGAGACTGCTGGACGGCGTGTGTGTACGGCGTGTGTGTACGGCGTGTGAATATCCTTTTCTTGAAGGTCAGCGCACTGTATGTGACTGGAAACAGCTTGGTGAGATGTAAGGTATGGGCCCCGAAACGCCGGCCCCGGCGCTTACTGCTCGCCACGCCCTCCCGCAGCTACTTTTCACGTGAGAGTCTGTTTGCTGGGCCGTCCCATATCTCGCCGCTCGGTTTCCTCGTTTTCTCGATTTTCTTGTTGTTCTCTCGGGATCCTGATGTTTCTGCGACCTCCTTCTGCTCGCCACTCATCACACAGTGCAATAAAGAATGCTCACTGCTGGTCGTGCGGGGCAGGGAAAATAAAGTGTTGCTACCAGTTGAGGGGTCGCGAGAAACATGATCTATTCCAGGAGAAGGAGCTGCTCCTCTTAAAGGAGGGGTCCTCCACTATTGCTATTGTGTGACTGTCTGTCTACAAAATCCCCTAGGGCAGCCATGTGCCAAGTTCCACAAACTCTAGAAGCCATGCTAGTGACCACGGTAGCCACTCTAGGTGTAGCGTCCCTGGAGCCAGGAATCATCCCCCTACAGTAATCCGCGAATCAATAACTTTATCCTTGAACGCTACAGTTCTGTTTCCACCTAATGGTTGATTCACAGCCATGTTCACTCCTTCCCTCAATATCGTATCTGCCATCAATCCTTTCACTGCTGGTATTCTTGCCAGAATGGCACATGCTGACGCTGTTTGATATGAATTCGGATGGTGTGTCACTTAGACGCTTGCAGCGCAGTGGAATCGGACCTGAGGACTAGGTAACCGAATCAGATTCTTGTTGGTATTTGGCGTTCCCTGATTCTGACTGTTCTTTAGTATGGTCAGGGGGTTCTGGGTTGATACCTCTCTTCCTAGCGAGTTCCATCTGGATCTCCATTGCTCCGCTAGAATCGTTTTGCGCAGAACCGTCTGACTCTCCACAGGCAGTGACTCATTGGGGCAGTGGTCTGCGAAATGTCCATAATCTCCACACACCCAGCATTGAACTGTGCTGATATCGAATTCGTATTCTTCTCTCGAAGTTCCCTGCTGCGCCGGATTTGACCCACCGGGAAAGTAATGGGCCAGCTTCTTAAAATCCATTTTGTTCTCCGTGTTCATTCTCTCTAAGATCTGAATGGTATGTGTAAGTGCGGTCTTGGTCTTGCTGGGTTGTTGGGGTGCTGGCTGAACAGCAGTACTGATTGGAATTCTATGCCATGAAGGAATTAGATAGGGAGGATTAGTTATAGCCTGGGCAGCCATTGCCCCCTCATCAAACGGATCCTCCTTCCCCAGTCACCTATACGACACCTTCACGAACTCAAGGACCGCGTTGAACGTCACCAGATTCTTTTCCAAACCTATTGAATATTCCACCCAGTCTTTGTGGAAGTCATCACGCATTCCTTGAACGAAGTTCATCGCCATTAGGTTTCCGAGTGAGCAGTTATCCTGTTTCGATATCATTTTCGCTCGCTCCGTATATGATGAGATCGATTCGTTTTCGCCCTGTTTCAAGTTAATAATATCTCTCTGTAAAGCAAAAAGCTTTTCATTAGCAGTGGTTCCAAATCCAAACTTTGAAAGAAACAGGTGTTTAATAGTAGTCCACTCCTCCTTCTGATCATCAGATATGTCAAGGTTCCACCATTTGATTGCATAGTCCTGGAGGTTCTGACGGAATAAAATGATCCTCGTTTCGTCAGTTGTCTCAGCTGGTTTGTCAAATGCTTTGTCCTCGAATTCAACGTCAGCAAGGAAGTCTTTAACGTTTTCGGTACCATCTTTCAGCCCCTTGATGGCCTTAATCTTTAAGTTCACCATATTTGCAGTTGTTTGGTTCGGTTGCAAGGGATGGGGCTCAGTTGTAGTAATTGGCTTGCGGGAGCTTATTGGATGGTTGGTCCTAATTTCAATAGTATCTATACCAACAAGGGACAACTTCCTTAGTATCTCGCGAAATTCGTTGTCTCCCTGGGCTGCATCTACAACTGTTTGTTCCTGGAGGTAGTTGCCGATGTAGATTTCAGGTCGTGAAATTGACTGTAGTCTCCTCTGTACACCCAGGATTCTGTTGACGTAGAGATCAGCAAATCCTACCATGTATGAATCACCGATGATTCTGGGTTCAAGCCAGATGAAATCTAGCGCTGAAATCTCCTCAGGTTCCACGTTTGCTATTCTCACTTCTCGTCTTGCTGTCTATGGGACAGCTGCTCTTGGGGGGGAGGATTCGATGAAAATGGCTCGCGGGTACATGGCTCAAAAGTGCTGGCAGCACTGGTTGGTGAAAATGGCTCGGGGTACACGGTTCGAAAGTACTTGCAGGCACTTATCGGTGAAAATGGTTCGGAGTACACGGTTCGAAAGTGCTGGCGGGCACTGATCGATGCAAACGGCTCGGGGTACATGGTTCGAAAGTGCTGGCGGCACTGATCGATGAAAATGCCTCGAGGTACACGGTTCAAAACTGCTGTCGGGCACTGATCGATGAAAATACCTCGAGGTACACAGTTCGAAAGTGCTGTCGGGCACTGATCGATGAAAACGGCTCAGGGTACACTGCTTGAAGGTGCTGGTGGGCACTGATCGATGAAAACAGCTCGGGGAAACACAGTTTGATAACTGTTCGATAAACACGGATCAATAACACCAGAAAGAGTCTCCAACTATAATCTCCTCTACGCAACCCAACTCCGAGTCAGAGCACCATGAAAACCCTACCTATCACCTCGTACTGTGATTGATGTTGTATGACTGGTGTTGATACGGTGAGGTACGATGGATTTTGGTGTGTTGGCAACTCTGCTATCTCACGGAGATGAAGGTAGTGGGGGTGAAGGTATTCAGGATTCTCTGTCTGGTGGTATCAAAATGATCAAGAACACAAGAGCAAGTCCCTACAACAAAAAGAGAGCAACACAGTCCCGCTCGCCCCTCCCTGTACGCCAAGCCACTTTCCCTGTCAATGACACAACCACCCAAACTAACCTCCACAACATCCGGATTATATAGAGAATGTTCTGCCTTCGCCTACTTGTCGCCAACGAGCCCACCTCTATTGATCAGTAGTGAATCTCGATATTACATACCAACTGACGACTGGACTAGCACTTACAGATCTCTACATGAAATGGATCGGAACCCTGGGAGATGACACGTGATGGCGGTGCCACGACAACTAGACACGTAGACAAAGATAGTATCATTGTTGGTGTTCGTTGTGGTCTTAACGGGCAGAGGCACGCGAAACAAAACCGATGTCCACCCCACCCCTCGCCCCCTGCCATACTGCACTCACAAATCCCAGACTCATACAATTTCTGCTTGCTCTTGCTTTCTCCTTGTTATTCTATGCGAAACACCGTGTATCTCGACTAATCACAGTAATACCACCAGCCTAGTCAGGGAAGCGCCATCTTGTCCCCAGCCTTGTCCGCTCCCGTGTCTGCTCCCCCCGTTCCTCGCCGCGTGCCAATGATCTCCTATCCTCTGACAGCTCACATCCAATTCACACATCCTCTTGTCACACGCACCATTCCCCTCCTTGCCCAGCTGTTCGCTCGCTATTTACTGCTCAAGTGATTTCGTCACCGCGTACGACGCCAATACTCATGTTGTGCGTCGCAGCCCACACCGCCATCTGCTCTCCTGTTTGTCCTTCCCCTGTATGTCCATGATGTGGGTCACTACTGTCGCACTCCCGCTGGACATTGCTTTGTCGTACACGGCCGGTTGCAGGTGGCCCTGTTTTCCTTCGCGGGGCTGCAGTGCCCACTTTCCCGCGTCGAGTCGCCTGTAAAACACCCACCAACTGGTCGCTGTTGGGGTGCTCCTTTCTTGTTACCAACATTCGGCGACGCCCTACCAGGTAGCCCTCACGCAAGGCACCAAGATCCGCACGAGCATCCCAGTTGGGCATGGATGCGGGAATCTGGATTTGCGAGAAGTAGCCCGCCGTATCACACTTACCCTGGTTCAAGCCATCGAGCGTCGACTGAGCCGTACCGATTGGATTGGGGCTAGCGCAGGTATTCTCCAGAATGTAGATGATATCTGGAGCACCTCCGAGCTGGATCTCACCGCTGCAAATATCTGGCAGGAACTGCGCCTGAGAACGTCCATCCATCCAGTTGAATGGGTATGTCCTCAGCATGGCAGCTGTGAGGAATCGAGACTAGTTGGTGAACAGCTTAAGGGGGAGCTTCGCAACGAATAGTTCGAGCTCAGTCATAGAAGCCACTGATGTGCATGTGCAGATCTGGCATTTTCACGGCACGAAGCTGGGGAGGCGGTCTCTCATGAGCAGCTAAGTTTATGATAGTACCGCGAGTCTCAGCCAGGCCTTCCTTCAGGTTGTCGACCGGCTTCCGAAGTGCGGTGTGGGGAGCTGGTAGAGGAGCCTAAGCCATATTTAAAGTATAAATCTACATGGATGGAACGGTACACCCTACGGAGCGAGTCCTCCACTGGTGGCGGCGATGATGCTCCACAGCTGCTGGACATCTCCCAAGACCTTGCGATAGATGGCCGGGACTTCAGGGTGGGGCGGCATTGGTGTTGTTTGCCGACATCTTGGTGGATCCAGAAATCAAGAATTGGTTGACGCAAGACAGGTAACAGGCCCGGAACAGCTAGACTTCCTCCAGGTCATGAACACCGGGGGGGGGGAGGTGAAACGGAATCGGCTGAGCGGCCGCCAGCGTGGGGTACGGCACCCATCATGCGAGTGGACAACATGCCCCATGGCAACAGAGCCAGAAGGTTTGCAGCGGACGAACGGCTTGGCAAGCGGGTGACTGGCGCAGATCTGAGAGCACTTGAGCTGCCATGGGCAGGCGCGTGGTGGCACGTGACGATGGGTCAAGTTAGTGGACTGTGTGTGGAGAGAGGTAGGGTGAGGACAAATGGGAGCACACATGGACAGCAAGCGGAAGGAGCTCTGCCGCGGTCGCATGAGAGGTAGATGTGACAGGTCATGATCCGACGATACTGGAGAATAGTGTGTGATGGCTGCGTATAGACTATCTAGATATGGAAATCTGTCATCCCGCAACCTCAAGTTAGGCCCCCGCACTCCCTGCTAGATGGATACTGAAGGATCTATGCCAGGCCCGATGTCACTGTCAAAATATATTAGTCGATAGATAGGTAGGAATTCCATTGCTTAATCTTTCACCGAGACTGGAGGACAACCCTCTATATATACAGGCACATCCAACCCATTACCCATCACCAGCTCCTCTAGATCCTTTGGTGGCAACTTGCCACCTGCGGGCCTAGATGTTGCTGGTGGCCACTTGCCACCTGTGCCACCCGTTGCCTTCTGCGTACGTATCTGCTCGTAGCGGTCTAGGCAGGCCTTGATGGTGGGCCTCGTTGGGCGATCGATATATCTAACACTTCCCCTCGAACAATGAGGCAATCAAAAAGGAAAGAAAGACAGAGGTCAGAAATCAGAAATCTTGTGACATCTCTGGATGCCTCATTAAAACTCGTAGCCATGTAAAAACCCGTAGAAAAAGCATGGCCATAGGAGAAAGAGCACATCCATCAAAGAAAACTTAATTCATCAGATCAAGTGCCATCCACTTGCCATATGCTTCCCCTGCAGCCCATCATAACATTTTCTTACCATTCACATGTTTCCATTGGGTCTCCCGTGGGAGGCTTCTCGTCAAGATATTTGCCATAATCTTGGAGGTTGGGAGAAAGGTGGTACGGATAGCATCAGCAAAAAATTTGAGAATTCCTAGGGAGCTCCCGTAGCTCCCATAGCTCCCGTAAGCATCGCTAACTCCTCTAAGTGGAGAAGTTATATTTTGCTCCCCTAAGGATTCTTAAAAAAAAATGTGCTTTAGTTTTAGCTGAAACCTCGAGAAATATTAGTTCAAATTTATGTCTCACCTGTAAAAAAAGCAATATACTTCAACTTTCCATTTTTTTGCTGATGAGCATTGCGCTTGCAAATGTCTTGGATTCAGGGGAATGGTGCCCAAATTCCAGTTTCGTTTAGTCGACTCAAAGAGTTCATCACCATTGAGGAGTATGCTGAGCAGTATCAGGCTGACAGCTGAGCTGTAGAGATTCAGATTGTCAGAATAATGGGCGTCTGGAGATGACGGACCGGAGACGGCGTCCGGAGATGACGGACCAGAGACAACATGTCCGGAGATGACAGCAGCCTTAGTCTTCGAGCACTGGCTCGGGAGAGTCTTCCATCCTTTCCCCTTGGCGAGTCCCTCAGGCGTGTTGTATATAGAGAGAATGTTTTTCCTTCGATGTTGTATTAATCAATCAGTTCACTACCTTCGTCTCTATTGATCCCTATATTCCAAAAGGTTATGAGCCCGGATTGAACGCTCTACCAATCTGCAACCTATCGATAATCAAACCCACCGATATTTGCACCCGCCTCACTTCAGCACCTCATCCCTGCATTCTCGTTTTTAAGCCTCAACTCCTGTGAGCCTTATTGCCAAGCTTTAGTTATCCAACAAAGATCCGAACTATTTGCAACATGGAATCCATGAAGTTCACCTGCAAGCACGGCTCAACGGAGATACTCAACGATCGCAACTACCACTCCTGGAAGTGCTCACTCAAGGCCTTTCTGATCGCAGAAGACGCATTTGGAATCGTAACTGGAACGGAAGCACCCCCAAACGTGGGTGCGACTGCTCTGCTCCGTAACTTTCGCCGCCGCTCTGGGTGGGCCTAGTCGGTGATATACGCATCATCGGACGAAACCATGCGATCCCTCATCGATAATCTCCCCAACGAAGAACCCAACAATGTCTGGACTGCTCTGCATCTGGCATTCGATACCTCAGCCTTGCTGTCCGTGCGACTTACAACCGTTCGCTGTTTTCACAAGACTACAATGAAGCCGGGCACCTCAGTCTCGGCGTATATCTCCACACTAAAGGATATTCGTCAACCGCTCGCTGGCTCCCAAGAACGTATCTCAGATAATGTTCTAATCGGTCACCTCCTTTCTACGCTCCCGGAGACATTCGCCACCATCGCTGGGATCATTGAGAACAAGTCCGCCGCCGAACTTACTCTGGATGCTGTCACCACAACACTGATTGACGCTGAAGCCTCAATGGCACTCCGCAACGACCAAGTCGGTTCGAACCTGAAGATCGCCGGTACCACCACGCAAGCTCTAGCAGCATTGACTCGACACTGTGGCAGGCAAGGGGGACATGGCAGCTACAGAGGTTGGAAGCATTACAAAAGACCTAGTGATTCGCAGCTACGATGTTTCTACTGCACACGAGAAGGGTACAAGGAAGCCAGCTGTCAGTTGAAGCAAGACGCAGAACGACTCAGAAAAGAAAGGTGGTCTCAGAAAGACTCTGCACAGACTGCCTGGGTGAACTTTGGGGACTGCCCGAGTGAGGTTGTGGTTCACAGCTTATAGCCGATTGCAGGTATGTTTTCTGAGCCCCAAATGTTCGGGCGGAACTGCTGTGCGCGCTTGGTGATGCTGGAGCTGCAGTGGTGCCCCATACCGGAGCTGCTGTTCGCGTTCGATGTTGATGGAGCTGCTGTACGCGCTTGGTAATGATGGAACTACTGTACGCGCTTGGTGATGCTGGAGCTGCAGTGGCACCCCTTACCGGAGCTGCTGTCTGCGTTCGATGTTGATGGAGCTGCTGTATGCGCCCAGTGATGACGGAGCTGTGTGCGTGCTCGGTGATACCAGAGCTGCTGTGGTGCCCCATACCGGAACTGCTGTGTACTCTCAATGCTGACAAATGGACAGATTATCCAACGGATCGGCCTGCGGATCCGCCTGGTATCCAGGGGAAGCTACCAGTGAAGCACGTGCAGGTGGTTAAACAGGTTTCTTTCCCTCTCCTTTCTTTCTTTGGTGGATGCACTCTTATCCTATGTCCGTGGTTTTCCCATGAGGTTTGTTACACGGTTATGAGTTTTAACGAGGTATCTGAGGATACTGGGTTTCACTGTTTTTGTTTCGTTTCTCTGCAACTGTTTGTTGCTATACTGGTGGTTTTGTTTTCTCCTGCTCTCCTGCGTTCCTTTGCATCTTCCGTACGAGGGGAAGTGTCAGAATAATGGACGTCCGGAGATGACGGACCGGAGATGGCATCCGGAGGTAACGGACCAGAGGCAACATGTCCGGAGATGACAGCAGCCTTAGTCTCCGAGCACCGGCTTGGGAGACAGTCTTCCGTCCTTTCCCCTTGGCAAGTCCCTCACATGCGTTGTATTAGAGAGAATGTTTTTCCTTCGACGTTGTATCAATCAATCAGTTCACTACCTTCATCTCTATCGATCCCTATATTCCAACATGGATCATAGTATTTGGATCTAAGTAAACCTAAAGATCTCAGAGAGTTATCGATATGCTCATACCAAAGTCTGGGGGTCCGCTTGAATCTGAATCGGGACTTGTGCAGTTTTTAGCCCGTGGCTCACTGGCAGGCATTTCAACACCATCCGGCATAGCCATATAATCATATTCATCACCTTCTGGGTTTAGGAATGTAGCGATGAATTCCATCTGCAGGAAGTTCTTTGATCATGAAGATCCATCTTGAACTCTAAGGGCCTGATACCAGTTGGAACATCTTCCAACATGATGAAAACCAATTGTGGTTCGAGCTCAGCAAATGCAACTCCTTCCAGACAGGTTCAGACCACGTCAGGCCAAGCTTCCGATGCCTGACAGCATTTTGCAAGGATAGCGGATCTGCAGAATCAGATTCCCCTTTCACCCAGATCCGGTGGACATCAGCATACATCCATTTCCAACATTTGTAAGTTGTGGAACGGCATAGCGCATTGGCTATAAACAAGCTGGTATAGATGTCATCATCGACCAGTCTGCTTCTTCAGCATCGACCTGCCTACTTACAACAGCATCAAACAGCCTGCTTGCATTGGCATCGAACTGCTTACTTTCTTCGGCATCGACCTGCCTGCTCAAAACAGCATCAAACAGCCTGCTCGTAATGGCATTGACCTGTCTACTTTCTTCGCTTTTACTCGCCGGCTAGCATTGGTATCATGGCACAGCTTATCGGTATCGACTAGAATTCTCATCGCATTTCCCCAGCTAGCATCATCTTGCTGGCTACCATCGGAACTGGCCTGCGTTATTATCGGTATTGAGCGGAATCTCATCACATTCACGCCCCTAGCATCGTCTTGCCTGCTAGCATAGGTATTGACCTGCGTTCTCATCTGCATCCACATTCTCAATCTCAAAGGGATCGGGGTTTGTGTTTTTGACTCGTTCGGCAGCAATGGAAAGGCTCAATCCAGATCCAGTTCCTGGGCAATTCATTCGGTTTGTGACTTTGATAGGAATAGGCTCAGATATCGATCGGATGTCTCATAAGACTTTGTTGTTGCCAGCCCGATGGCGGGAAGCTCCCAAATCAATAAGCCAGCTATCCAGCAAGCCCTTCACAGAAGTCGCTCAATAGGCATGCATCTCTGTCGAGTTGTCACCAATGTTGATATCGTCGGTAACTGCCTAATTTCCAGAAACCTGACTATTCTGGCTTCTCCACCCATCCAAGGTCTCTTTCCTGAAGGATTCAGCATTTTGCTTGGGAGTGCATTCATTCTGCCTGTATCCCTCTTTCAAGCAAGAGAAGCATTTGCTTATCTGCTTCGAGCTGTAGGGCTTGCATCTGTTTCTGTGACCTTTTTGGTTTCCACGTCCATTTGCAGGTCCTTGTCTGGACTGCTGCCTGATTTGGGTTTTGTGGGTGCTGTCTTCAGCTATGAGGGCATGTCCTTCAGCAACAGTGCCTGCAGTATTTAGATTTGACCTGATCTGGGCCTTGCGAAGTGCATTCGATGTTTCGTACTTGATCAGCTGTGTGCTTACGGGGTCGGGCGTTTCGTCGGCTGATGGTCTGATTGTGATGATATTGACAACACTCTTAAACAGATCAGAGAGATTTGCAAGAAGCTGCAAGATCAAACTGTAATCTTAAATTTCTTCTGGGATTCCGACTAGTTCTTTCTGAAGGTCTGTGAGTCTAGAGATGAAATCTTGGACCAAACCATCCTTTTTCATTGTCGTAAGTTGAAAGTGGCAACGGATTACAAGTTGTCCGTATCGTGATGTCGCCCTGTTGTACTTCTGACCAATGGCAGCACATCCATGAGCTGGTTGTTAATTGGAAAGCTTGTTGATAATTGATCAAATGCTGGGTTCCACTAAAGAGTAAACCATCCCCTGAGGATAAGCAAGTAGCTTTGTGTAACTTTTCCTCATGGTGAATTCTACGTTGGTAGGTGGAGGATCTTCATTCCTGAGTACGATCTCCAGTGCATTCTCACACCTCTAAAAGACCTGAAGATCTGCCTTCCAAGTGTGGTAATTACGAGGGGTGAGCATTACAGTAGAGCCATGCTTGCAAGTGTATGTAGAACTCATGGTGATGTTGGGTGATCGGCGAATCGACGGATCATCAGAGATAGTGCTGGATCGGGTTATTGATTTTTGGGTACGAACAGGATCAACTGATCAACTGATCAACAATTGACAGGGATAAGGTACTTAAGCGAGGTGGGGATTTTTAGGTTCGAGGAGTATTGTGATTGTTGCAGTGTCGAGGAGCCGGACTCATTACCTGTCAAAATATATTGGTCGATAGATAGGTAGGAATTCCGTTGCTTAATCTTTTCACCAAAACTGGAGGACCACTCTCTATAGATACAGGCACATCTAACCCATTACCCATCACCGGCTCCTCTAGATCCTTTGGTGGCAACTTGCCACCTCCAGCCTAGATGACACTGATGGCGATTCACCACCTCCGGGCCTAGATGTTGCTGGTGACCACTTACCACTTGCGCCACCTGATGCCTTCCGCATATGAATCTACTCGCAGCGGTCTAGGTAGGACTCGGCCACGCGTCTCGTTGGGCGATCGATATATCTAACAGTCATAAATGACTAAGAGACAAAGGTGGAAACTAGCGAGAGAATGGGTGTTGTCGGCGTTGATAGGATAATTGATCAAGATCTAGAACCAACTACACTCCACCCCTCTATATATATACTGACCAGGGTGGTCAATCCTCCTGGATCCATGGATCCCAATGATCCATCCGAACCCACTGCGATGTAGCAAATTAACCTAATGACATGCAGCGTCCGAACCCACTGCCATGAAGCATCCGAACCAAAGGAAATGTAACCACAGAACCTACGGCAATGTAACAACCAAGCCTAAATCCTTACACAGCTATCCCCATTTTCTCTAAGACGAGGTCCCTCTCGTCTGCCAATCTGCACAATTCCCAACTCCATCCCGACCAATTTTCTTAATTCCACCACTCCTCCTTTTCCAATTTCTTTCCAATCATCCACCCCTTTACCTTTTCAATCCAAGCAGTCACACTGAACCCTTTCAACTCCCATAACATCCTCCTCCTGGGACTGCTCCCTTGATACATAGACCCATAGATCATCCAAGTGAACTCAATCTTTTTACCCCACTTGTTTGACCTTGACCAATCTGCCCGTAGTCAAATTGTGGAGTTGTCCACTAACGTAACGGATAGGGTAACTGGACACGATAGAGAACCCGGACAGTAGAAAATCCGCTAGTAGCAGACAGGCCCCTCCGCATATTACCCCGCCAGCCGAGTAAAAATCTGCAACCCGCCCAGTCAAAAACATCAGCGACAATATGGCA
>Ga0307516_10003790_pt1 | contig 19196 bp, 19 predicted proteins | sample 19_EM_MG_FD_203310 | JGI IMG/M metagenome (GOLD analysis project Ga0307516, IMG submission 203310) | Populus trichocarpa ectomycorrhiza microbial communities from riparian zone in the Pacific Northwest, United States - 19_EM | ecosystem: Host-associated > Plants > Roots > Unclassified | place... | reverse complement strand
TTGAGCGGGCGGCAGCCGACGTTGGCCGCCGTTTCGGCGCACGATTGGCAGCAGGCGTCATTGGGATTGGTACGGCACTCCGACGTCGCGCGGAACATCGGCGCTGTGTGCGCGACGAGCCAGCCGTAACCGTCGTCTTGGACCGAGCAATCGTTTTCGTCCGTGAGCATCAACACGACCACGGAGGAATCGGGGCGCAGAAAATTGGCGCGCTCCTGAAGTAGCTCCATGTCGGTGCCAACTTTGGTAGTTTGTTTCGACGCTGGGTCCTGCACCACCGACACGGGCGGGTCCGGATCGATCAGAAAGCGGTACACGCTCTCGAGCTGCGCCTCGAGCCCGCAACCATGTTCGCCCACGCGCGTGATCATGCTCTGCAGCGATGCGGTGAAAACCTGCACGTCGCTTTCGCCCGCAGGCGACGAACGCCCCTGCGGATCCCAGTTCAAGTAACCCTTGCCGTCGTAGCTGTCGATGTTGGTGCGCACGAACGGCAGCAAGTGCGCGTGGTCGTCGGAGCTCGCCCCGACGCAGAGATCGTGCACGTCGCTCGCGCCGTGCGAGCCCAAGCTCGAGGTGATGACGCCGACGTGCAGGTCGCCGACCGGCGCGAACTCGCGGTTACTGCCCTTGGGGCAAGCGGTCGCGGGTGACGCTGGTTGGCTCACGACGCCGCCGGTCGCGCTGACGCAGTAGGGGCTGATCAAGCGCGTCACCAGCGCGGGCACCGTCTGCGCGAAGAGCTGTTGCTTCTCTGCCATCGAGATCGAATTGTCGACGGCCAGCAGTAGATCGACCTTGTCGACCACGGCCTGCGGTCCGCTGTCGGCTGGTCCAGGCTGACCCACGCTGTTGCCGCTGCCACCGTTGGTGCTGGCGCTGCCGCCGGTCTCGCCGCCGATGGCAGCGCTACCTGCAGTAGAAACCGTGGGCACGTCGGGCATGGGATAGGTGTCGCTGCTGCTGAACCCGCCGCTGCCAGCGGTGTTGCCCCCGCCGCCCCCTGTACCGTGCCCAATTTCCACCTTCGGGCCGCACGCGAGGGTAAAAAGCAGGCCCCCGGCCGCGGCGCAGGTGAATCGACGCTTCATGTTCTAACCTCCAATAGCCGAGTCCAGCTCTAGATGGTGTCCTGCGCGCGGCTTGATCGCTTCCTACGTCGAATGTCGAAGACTCGCGTCGATTTCTCTCCCTGTATGCCCCTGTCAGCGAGTCGGACGGCGCGTGCGCTGGCACACGTTTTCGTAGTCATGCTGATGCTTTGCGGGAGCGCAGCTCGGGCCGCGGCGCAGGTTGCAGATGTACCGAGCGCCCTACCCGAGCAGGTCGAGCTGCGCTACGCGGCTCCGCAGGGCTGTCCGACCCGGGCCGCCTTCATCGACGAAGTGGCCGCGCGCATTCGTCGCCCCATCGAGTGGGTTCAGGCGAAGCCAGATTTCTTGATTGTCGTCACGCTGGAGCAAACCGATGCCCGAGCGACGGGGCGGCTCGAAGTCGTGCGTCGAGGCAGCGAGCCGACGCTTCGCGAGTTCACGGCTAGCGTCTGCGCCGAAGTCGGCTCGGCGCTGGCGCTGGTGACGGCGCTCACGCTCGATCCCAACGCTCGCACGGATGCCCTGCCGGCACCGAGCGCAGAGCCGCCTCGGCCCGTCGCCGAGCCGCCGGCACCTGCGGCGGCGCCTCCGGTCCCAGCGTCGCCAGCGCCCGCGCCGAGCCCGGAAATTCCGCCGCCAGCGGCGCCGCTCGCAGGTGCCAAGTCGAGCTACGCGGCCTGGCTCGGTCCGGCGGCGGGCGTCGCCATCGGCTACGCGGCGGAGCCGCTGGTCACGTTCGGGCTCAGCTTGGGCGTGCGAACTGTCTCGAAAGGCGCGTTTTCTCCAAGCCTCCAGCTAACGCCGCTGTGGGGGAAAACCGGCACCACCGGCCCGTCGGCAACGGGCGGCAGCTTCGCGTGGGCCCTGGCGCGGCTCGAAGCTTGTCCGACGCAACTTCCCCTCGCGCCATCGCTCGAGCTCGTGCCATGCGCGGCCGCCGAGGCGGGGCAGCTCAGTGCGCGCGGCTCGGCGCCGCAAATCGAGGCGGTGTCGGCCGATCGCTGGTGGTTCGCGGGCGGCGTTACGCTCTCACTGCACCTGACGCTCGGTCACTGGTTTGCTCGCTTGGGCGCCCAAGGCCTTTTCCCCGCGACCCGCGACGACTTCGTGTTTCTCCAGCCGGAACAAGACGTCCACCAGGCAAGCGCCTTCGTTTACGGCGCGACACTTGGCCTGGGATTCGAGGTCGGACGGTGATCAATCCTGCCCCGGGCGGCCATTGAGGCTCGGTACCGTGCTGCAGCAGCCTCTCGCCCTCCGTTCGGCGCCTTCCGCGTCTTCCCTATCCCGGGTCGACGAGGCGCGGCTGCGGCGCACCGTCGACGCGCATTTCGACGCGCTTTGGCGCTTCTTGCGGCGTCTGGGCATCCCCGAAGGCGACGTCGACGACGCGGTGCAAGAGGTCATTTTGGTGCTGGCCCGCAAGCTCGACCAAGTCGAAGACGGCAGCGAGCGCTCATTCGTGCTCAGCGCGGCATTTCGCGTGGCCTCGGACATGCGTCGCAAGGTCAAGCGCCGGCGAGAGGTGGACGATGCCTCGCTGCTCGGCCTCGCCAGCCAAGCGCCGGACCCCGAAGCGTCGGCTGACGCCCGACGGCTGACGCAGCTGTTCGCGCAGGTTCTCGAGCAGCTGTCGCTCGAGCTCCGCGCCGTGTTCGTGCTCTACGAGCTGGAGGATTTCACGATGGCCGAGATTGCGCAGACCCTCGAGCTGCGGCCGGGCACTGTCGCTTCACGGCTGCGTCGCGGTCGCGAAATGTTCGAACGACTTGCCGCACAGGTTTTGGCTGAAGGAGGCCGACCATGAACGCACCCCAACGTCTGCGCGACAGTGAAGGCCCCGCGCGCGCTCTGATGGGCGGCTCGCGGCTCGACGTGCCGAGCGCGTCGCGTCGGCGCGCATTGGCGTTCGTCGGTACCGCGGCGGCCGGTACGGCCGTGAGCGGCACGGCAGCAGCTGCGGCCACCGCGTCGCTGGTCAAAGGCGTCGTGCTCTGCGTGTGTTTGGGAACGGTGGGCGGCGGCGTGGCGTCGCTGGCAGTTTCCGAGACGATTTCGCGCATCGAAGCCCGGCATGCGGCGCCGACGAGCCCCGCGACGGCGCACGCCTTCGTCCCAGCAGTTGCGCAGGCTGCATCGGCCGCCCCTGTCGCGCCGCTCGTGGGCGAGGCGCTTGAGCCTGCCCCGGCCCCCGTCGCAATCGCAACGCCTGAGCCCGCCGCGACACGAGACGCCCGGGCCAGCGCACCCGCGTCTGCCGCAGCGGCAGCGGGGTCCGTCGCGCCCGCGCCAGCTCCGAGCCTGTTCGAAGAACAGCGCATCATCGAGGCCGCGCGTGCGGCGGTGGCGCGCGGAGACGCCCCCACGGCGTTAGCCACGCTCGACAACTACGATCGCGCGTATGCTCGGGGGCAGTTTGGCCCAGAGGCGTTGGCGTTGCGGGTCGAGGCGCTGAGCGCTGCCGGACAGTCCAGTCGGGCGCGCAGCCTCGCCGCCGAGTTCGAGCGGCGCTACCCGCACCATCCGCTGCTGGCGCGGGTGCAGGGCGCCGCCGTCCCGAAGCATTGAGAACCGAGGGCTAAAAAACGCCGCAAAGGCGCGGCTTTGCCGGCCCTTGACCCGCCTGGTGGCCGCTGAGGCACGTACTTGTCGGAAGCTCCTGGCAACGTCACCGCATGGCCTCCCGATCTACCCACGCCGCTTTGCTTGCCCCCAGACGGAGGTTCCAGCCAGGCTGCGATATTCTGGGCTCGCGCCGCGTTGGTCGAAACGTCCTCTCGAGAGATGATGGCGCACGCGATGAGGCTATTGCCACGGCCAACGCCCGACCCCTCGCCGAAGTCGGCGGCGGCTCCGACGGACGCGGCGCTCGTGCTGGCAGCGCGGGCCGGCGAAGAATGGGCGCGCGAAGCGCTGTTCCGACGCTACGCGCGGCTCGCGCTGGGGCTGGCGTACCGCATTTTGCCGTCGGACCTGGACATCGACGACTTGGTGCAAGACAGCTTTTTGTATGCGTTCGAGCGCCTGAACGGTCTGACGAATCCGCAAGCCTTTCAGGCGTGGCTCTCGTCCATTGTCGTGCGCACGGCGGGCAAGCGGCTGCGGCGTCGCAAGCTGCAGATTCGGCTGGGTCTGCGCAGCCACACGCCCATCGACGCCGACGAAGTGATCTCGCGTACGGCGCCGCCCGATGTCGCGGCGGAGCTGCGCGCCGTGTACGGCGTGCTCGAAACGCTACCGGTCGAAGAGCGCATTGCGCTCGTCTTGCGCCGCGTCGAGCGGCTGGAGATCCCCGAGATTGCCGAGCAGATGCAGCTCAGTGTCTCGACCGTCAAACGGCGCCTCCACGCCGCGGAGGCACGCCTCGAGCGGGCGCATAAGCCATGACCCAAGAACCTAGTCGCTACGTTCAGCCCGACGTTACCGACGCGCGCGTGAGCCGTCTTTGGCTCAGCGTCGCCGAGCGGTTGGAGACGCGCCCGTCTCGCGTTTTGCGCTGGGTCGTGCTGTGCACGGCTCTTGCCGGTGGCGCGGCCGGCGCGCTGCTCCTGACTCGTGGAGCGCCGTCTCGCTCGGTGAGCGGCAGCAGTACCGGGCAGGCGCTGCTCGCCGACGCCAAGCTGGAAACGGGCGGCGACGCGCTGGCGGTGACGCTGGGCGACGGCTCCTCCGTCAAGCTGGCTGCACAGAGCGCGTTGCAAGTGCGCGGCAACAAATCTGCAGCGGTGTCGCTGGCGCTGGCGCGCGGCGAAGTCACGTGCGACGTGACACACCAGCCAGGCCGCAAGTTCTCGGTCGTCGCGGGCGACGTCGAGGTGCGCGTCGTCGGCACGAAGTTCAGCGTCAAGACGACGCCCGGTGACGAGCCGCGGGTCGAGGTGAGCGTGCTGCGCGGCGTGGTCGAGGTGGCGAGTCGACGCCGACCGGGCATCGTGGCGCGCGTGGCCGCGGGTCAGAGCTGGATTCAGACGGCGGGCAGCGTCGCTGCTGAAGCCGCGCTCGAGCCGCCCGGCGCGGCGCCGCAGCCGGATGACCCCGCTGCCTCGCCGACTGCTGCCGTGGCGCCGGACGGCGCGGCGCCAAAAATAGCATCGCAAAACTCGGTTTCAGCGCCTGCGCCAGCCGGACCGAGCGCCCGCGAATTATTCGAAAAGGCTGGAGAAAGCCGGCGCGCCGGCGACGCTGCCGCCGCCGCTCACGCTTACGAGGAGCTGTTGCGTCTGCATGCGAGCGACGGCCGCGCCAGTCTCTCGGCCTTCGAGCTCGGGCGCCTACGCATGGATCGGCTGGGCGATCCCGCCGGTGCCATCACGGCGCTCGAGCGCGCCGTGGCGCTGAACATCGGTCCGAGCTTTCGCGAAGATGCGCTGGCGCGGCTCGTCTCGGTTTATGCGTCGCAAGGCAACTCGAGCGCCTGCGCCCGGGCGCGCGATCGCTATCTGTCGAGCTATCCGGCGGGGGTGCACGCGAGCGCGGTGGCCACGAGGTGCGGGTCGAGGTGAGAGAAGTCTGATAGGGTTCGAAGCACGTGAAGCGGAGCTTGGCGCTTATCACCTGCCTCTCGCTCGGGGCCGCGCGTGTGGCGCGAGCCGAGACGGCGTGCGGCGCTGACAAGCCTTGGGTCGCAGTGCTCGGGCGCGTGCCGGCTAACTTGGCGGAGGCGGTGCGCTCCGATTTGCGGGCGGGCCTCTCACCGAGCAACATCGAGGTGTGCGAAGGGGCGGACGAAGGTGCTGCTGAACCGCTGGCTCGCGTCGTCGTGGAGCAGGTGGGCGGGGCCGGGGCTCGCTACAGCTTGGATGTGACCGATTCGGTGACGAAAAAGCGGCTGGGGCGCGATCTTTCGCTGGAAAAATTGCCAGCCGACGGCCGAGCCTTGGCGCTGGCCGTGGCGGCCGAAGAGCTACTGCGCGCCAGCTGGGCGGAGCTGGCGTTGCGTGGCGTGCACAGCGCTCAAACGGCGGCGCCGCCAGAAGTCCGCGCCGTCGTCGAAAGGTCCAGAGCCTCGCCGGCGCCGCTGCGCCGCTACACGGCGCTCGGCGCGCGCTTAGCGTTCGAGCATTTCTTGGGTGGTCAAACGCACTACGGCGCCGATCTGTTCGGGGCTGTGCCGCTCGGGCGCGTGGCTTCGGCACTGCTCGCGGTCGGGGCGCGCCGTGCGTTGTCCCAGCAGTCGCCACACGGGTCGATTGGCGCTACCGCGCTCTCGGCAGAAGCTGGCATCATGCTCACGTTTTTGCAGCAGCGCGGGCTCGACCTGGGCGCGTTCGTTTCGGCGCGCTTGCTGCGGCTCAGCTTCGAGCCCGAGGCGGCGCCCAACGTGACCGCAGACGCAAAGAGCGGGCTTGCGGTCACGTCGCGCGTCGGCCTCGAGTTTGCGTTCGGCAGTCCGGGCCTACTCCGTTCGTATTCTGCGCTCGGCGCAGGCTTGCCGCTCAAATCGTTTTCGGCTTCCGACAGCGGCGGCACCATCACCGGCGCCTCTCAGCTCGAGCTGTTCGCTTCCACCGGCTTGGCGTTGGAGCTGCCATGAAGTGGCGCAAAGTACGGGCTTTTGTCGGCGCTTGGTCGCCATCGTGCGCGCTGTGCCTGAGCGGCTGCAGCGAAGTCGTCGAGGTGCTGCGCGCTCCGGAAGACAGCGCAAGCTCGGGCGCTAGCAACGCGGGGCTTGGCGGCACGGGCGGCGCAGCTCCGGCCGGCGCCGCGGGCATGCGGGCCATGGGCGGCGCACAACCCGAAAACCCAGCGCTCGGCAGCTTCGTCGACGCGGGCGACGCTCACAGCTGCGCAACCCGCCAGGGTGTTCTCTACTGTTGGGGAGCGGGCGCCGATGGCCGCCTGGGCATCGGCGACACGACTGATCGCAACGCGCCGGTGCGTGTCGGCTTCGACGCAGATTGGATCGCCGTTGCGACCGGCGTCGCGCACAGCTGCGCGCTCAAGACCGACGGCAGCGTGTGGTGCTTCGGTGCCAGCAACGTGGGTCAGCTGGGGCAGGGCAGCACGGCGCCGTCGAGCGTGCCGCTGCGCGTGCCGCTGCAGAGCAAAGTGGTGCAGCTCAGCTCCGAGGCGAACACGGTCTGCGTCGTGCAGGGCAGTGGCGAGCTGTGGTGCTGGGGTCGCAACTGGGAAGGCAACATCGGTCTTTCAGACACGCACCCCGGTGTCGACCAGCTTTCGCCGATCCGTTCCGGCACCGCGAGCGACTGGAAGGTCGTCGGCACCGGTGACGGCCACACTTGCGGCGTGCGTGGCGTCGGCTTGCTTTTTGGTTGGGGGCGCAACACGGCCGCCAACTTGGGCCTCGGTCAAACCAACGATCAGCAGCGGCGCTCCGCGACGCAGATCGGCACCGACCAAGATTGGCAGAGCGTCGTCTCCGGTCAGGACTCGAGCTGCGGCCTGCGAGGCCCCAGCGGGACCGGCGATCTGTTCTGTTGGGGCGGGAACGCGTTCGGCAACCTCGGGCTGGGCGATACGACCCAGCGGCTGGTGCCGACCCAGGTCGTGGCCGGTCGCGTCTGGACCCAAATAGCCATCGATACGTTTCACGGCTGCGGCATCGACAGCGGCCAGAACCTTTATTGCTGGGGTCGCGGCATCGAGGGGCAGCTCGCGACCGGCGCGCTTGACGCCGTGCTGACGCCGGCGCTCATCGGCACGGGTTACGCCCAGGTCGCTGTAGGCCGAATGTCTACCTGCGCGGTCACGAGCGACGCCCGCGTGCTTTGCAGCGGAGAAAACGCCAACGGCCAGCTCGGTCTCGGCGACAACACGCGCCGAAACGTGCTGACCGAGGTCACGTTTCCTTGACCCGCGTTTCCTTCTTCCAAGGGCGAGGAAGGTCAGGCAGGCTCACGGCTTTCGTATGGCCAATCGTCCGCATGTCTTAGGCGTGGTGCTCGCAGGTGGTGAAGGCAAACGGCTCTGGCCGCTGACGCGCGATCGCGCCAAGCCGGCGGTGCCGTTCGGCGCCAACTACCGCTTGATCGATTTTGCGCTCAGCAACCTGGTGAACGGCCGCTACCGGCGCATCGCCGTGCTCACGCAGTACAAGAGCCACTCGCTCGACCGCCACATCGTGCAGACCTGGCGCATGTCACCCATCTTCAACAACTACGTGATGACCGTGCCAGCGCAGATGCGCCTCGGTCCGCGCTGGTTCGAAGGCTCGGCCGACGCCATCTATCAAAACCTGAATCTGATCGGCGACGAGGCGCCCGACTACATCTGCGTGTTCGGCGCCGACCACATCTACCGCATGGACCCCGAGCAGATGGTCGAGGCGCACATGGAGTCGGGCTGCGGCGTGACCGTGGCCGCCATCCGAGTGCCGCTCGACGAAGCCTCGCGCTTCGGTGTGATCGTGCCGGGCAAGCACGACCGCATCGCCAAGTTCCAAGAAAAGCCGAACGACGCCGTGGGGTTACCAGACAACCCCAACCAGGTTTACGCGTCGATGGGCAACTACGTGTTTACCACCAAGACGCTCGTCGAAGCCGTGCGCGCCGACGCCGAGAACAAAGACAGCGCCCACGACATGGGCGGCAACATCATTACGGGCCTGGTCGACGCCGGACAGGCCGCTGTGTACGACTTCGCCAAGAACCACGTGCCGGGCGCCACCGAACGCGACGCCGGTTACTGGCGCGACGTCGGCACGCTCGACGCCTACTACGACGCGCAAATGGACCTGATCAGCGTCCACCCGATCTTCAACCTGTACAACGATCAGTGGCCCATTCACACCATGATGGGCTCACTGCCGCCGGCCAAGTTCGTATTCGATCAAGACGGCCGGCGCGGCGCGGCCATCGACTCGATGGTCAGCGCCGGAGCCATCGTTTCCGGCGGCACGGTGCGGCGCTCGATCTTGTCGCCGGGCGTCAACGTGCACTCGTACGCCGACGTCGAAGACTCGGTGCTGATGAACGGCGTCAACATCGGTCGTCACGCCATCGTGCGCCGCGCCATTCTGGACAAGAACGTCGTCGTTCCGCCTGGCGCACGCGTCGGCGTCAACGTCGAAGAAGATCGCGCGCGTGGCTTTACGGTGAGTGAGAACGGCGTCGTGGTCGTTGGCAAGGGCGACGTCATTCCGCCGCCCAGGCAGAGCTAAAAGTCGTGAAAGTTGCTCTTCTCTCGCGTGAGTACCCGCCGGAAGTTTACGGCGGCGCAGGCGTGCACGTGGAATACTTGGCGCGCGAGCTGACGCGTCAGGTCGACCTGGGCGTCTACTGCTTCGGCGCCGACCGCAAAGCGTCGGAGGTGCAAGGCAGTTACAAGTCGTGGGCTGCGCTCGATGGCAGTGCCCAAGAATTGGCCGCGTTGCGCACGCTTTCAATCGACCTTTTGATGGCCAAAGACGTCGCCGGCGCCGAGCTCGTGCACTCGCACACTTGGTACGCCAACTTCGCCGGTCACTTGGCGAAGCTGATGTACGGCATTCCGCACGTGATGACCTCGCACAGCCTCGAGCCGCTCCGGCCTTGGAAAAAAGAGCAGCTGGGCGGCGGTTACGCCATCTCCAGCTTCAGCGAGCGCACCTCGATCGAAGCGGCTGACGCAGTGATCGCCGTCTCCAGCGGCATGAAGCGCGACATCTTGAAGGCGTACCCGAGCGTCGACCCGGCGCGCGTGCACACCATCTACAACGGCATCGATCTCGAAGAATATCAGCGCGATCTGCGCACCAATATCGTCGAGCGCTGTGGCATCGATCCCAAGCAGCCGTACATCGTGTTCGTCGGTCGCGTGACGCGCCAAAAAGGCATCGTGCATTTGCTCGAGGCCGCGCGGCACATCGACAAGAACGTGCGCATCGTGCTGTGCGCCGGTGAAGCCGACACGGTAGATTTGAAGAACGAGGTCGAAGCGCTGGTAAAGAGCCTCGAGGCCGAGCGCGGTGGGCTCATCTGGATCCAAAAGATGATGCCGCGCCCGGAGTTGATTCAGGTGCTGTCGCACGCGCGCGTCTTCGTTTGCCCCTCCATCTACGAGCCGTTCGGCATCGTGAACCTCGAAGCCATGGCCTGCGGCGCGCCCGTCGTCGCTTCGGCCGTCGGCGGCATCCCCGAAGTCGTCGAAGACGGCAAAACCGGCTACCTCGTCAGCTTCGAGCCCGACGGCAGTCCCATGGGCGGGCCCAAAGATCGCGACGCGTTCGCGCTCGCTCTGGCCACGCGCATCAACGAGCTGTGCGCCGACCCCGTGCTCGCTCGTGAGATGGGCCTTGCCGGTCGCAAGCGCGTCGAAGACCACTTCGCCTGGTCGACGATCGCGCGCCAAACCGCGCGGCTCTACGAACGCCTCTGTTCAAAGAAGGCGTGAGTCGACGCGCGGTTCGAGAGGGATGCAACAGGAAGGCGCGAAGACGCGAAGGTTTGTTGGGGGTGGTGACCGGGCGCGTTTGGCTTCAGTCCCGCTCTAGCTCTCTCGAACCTTCGCGCCGCAGGCAACGATTTTTCGTTCGGTCCTCCGAACGAAAAATGCGCTTCTCAGACCTTCGCGCCTTCGCGTCTTCCTGTTGCATCCCTCTCGCTCGTCCCTAGCCGCCGAGTGACGTACGGCCGCCCAGATACGCCTGCAGTTTCTTTGGCAGACGCACGCTGCCGTCCGCTTGCTGGTGGTTTTCGAGCAGCGGCACGAGGAAGCGCGGCGTGGCGAGGGCGGTGTTGTTGAGGGTGTGGCAGTAGCGGACCTTGCCGGCGCTGTCGCGGTAGCGCAGGTCGGAGCGGCGGGCTTGCCAGTCGTGGAGGTTCGAGCAGCTGTGCGTTTCGCGGTACAGCTTTTCGCTCGGCACCCACGATTCCACGTCGAACATTTTGTATTTGCCGAGGCCCATGTCGCCCGTGCAGCACTCGACGACGCGGTACGGCACCTCGAGATCGACCAGGATGCTCTCGGAGATTTCGAGCAAGGTTTTGTGCCAACGCTCGGATTCTTCCGGGTCGTTTTTGCAGATCACGTACTGCTCGACCTTGTTGAATTGATGCACGCGAATCAGGCCGCGCACGTCTTTGCCCGCGCTGCCGGCTTCGCGCCGAAAGCAGGCCGAGATGCCCGCGTAGCGCACCGGCAAGTCTGCCTCCGCCAAGATTTCGCCACTGTGCAGCGCGTTCAACGTCACTTCGGAGGTGCCGGTCAGGTACTTGTCGTCGGCTTCGAGGTGATACACCTGCTCGCGCCCGCTCGGAAAATGCCCGGTACCAACGAACGCGGCTTCGCTGGCGAACGAGGGCACGCTCATCGGCGTAAAACCGCGCTCGACCAAGCGATCGAGCGCGAAGCGCAGCAAGCTCTGCTCCAGCAATACGCCGTCGCCCTTGAGCGCGTAGGAGCGCGAGCCGGCGACTTTGGCGACGCGTGGCAAGTCTGACCAGCCGTGCTTTTCGAGCAGCGCGACGTGGTCGAGGGGCGCGAAGTCGAAGCGCGGCGGCTCGCCGACGGTTTTGACGACGACGTTGTCCGCTTCGCTCGCGCCGCGCGGCGCGCTCTCGGCCGGAATGTTCGGTACCAGCAGCAAGAAATCACGCAGCGCGACGTCGGCCGCGTCGATGGCCGGCTTCATGGCGGCGATCTCTTCGCCGATGCGTCGGCCCTCGGCGATGAATGCCGGGCGCTCTTCGGCGCTGGCCTTGGGGATCAGCTTGGCGTTGCCGTTGCGCAGCTCTTGCAGCTCTTGCAGCTTTCGCGCCAGCGCGAGCGCGCTTTGGTCCGCCACCAAGAGCGCATCGAGATCGAGGCTCAGCCGCTTGTCGGCGATCGCGCGCCGCACCTGTTCGGGGTTCTCACGAATCTGCTTCAAATCGAGCATCGGCTGTCTCCGGCTCGACGCTTTATCACAAGCGCCGGGGCCGGCAGGAGTCTAAGCGGCGATCGTCCCGAAAAGCTCGCGCTGCAGTAGGTCGCCGATCGACTTGACGACGTGGGTCGGGCGATACGCGAATTCGTTCAGCTCCGAACGGCGCGTACCGCCCGACAGCACGAGCACTGTCGAGAACCCCAGCTGCACCCCGCCCAAAATGTCCGTTTCCATGGTGTCGCCGATCACCACCGTGCGTTCGGGCAGCGTGCCGAGCTCGCGCGCGGCCTCGCACATGGTGATGGGACTTGGTTTGCCGAGGGCCAGCGCCGTGCGCCCGGTGGCCGCCTCGATGGCGCGCACGATCGCGCCGCAACCTGGGCGCATGCCGCGCTCGGTCGGGCAGTTCGGATCCATGTTGGTAGCGATCAGGCGCGCGCCTTCGTTGACGAACGTGACGGCCTTTTCCAGCATGTCCATGCTGAGCGTTTTGCCCTCGCCGACGATGACGTAGTCGGGGTGCAGATCGTCTACGGCGTAGCCGTTGACGTGAAGCGCGTTGAGCAAGCCGCCTTCGCCGATCACGTAGGCGGTGCCGCCCGGATTTTGACGCGCCAAAAAGCGCGCGGTGGCCATCGCGCAGGTGAATACGTGGCGCTCCTCGATCCTGATGCCCATGTGCTTCAAACGCAGCTGAATGTCGCGGCGCGAGCGCTGGCTGTTGTTGGTCAAAAATAGGAACGGGTACTGCTCGTCGAGCAGGCGCTCGATCAGCTCGGCGGCGCCGCGAATCGGCTTGCGCCCGCGGTAGATCACGCCGTCCATGTCGATCAGAAAGCCTGCCTTGGTCGGCAGAGGTGGAACATTGGGGAGGGTGGGAAGCATGGCTCGTCAGTGTTCTCGCGCGACGTTTCTTCGGCGTGTCGACGACACGCGAATTTTCTAACTGCCAGAAGTTAGAGTCGAAAGCGCCAATGCACCCGCGCATGCTTGCGCATGCACGATCGTGCTCATCGCCATGCAGTTTGCGCGTCTGCCGTGGCGCATTTTGATCTGTGCTCGTGTTTCCTGATATGAACTGGGCGATGCGATCTGCCGCGATTGGGTTCGGTCTCTTTGCCTCTTTCTCTTGCGTTGCAGCATGCGGCGGTGGCCAGCCGGCAGCCGCGCCCACAGCCGAAAGCAAGGCTTCTGCTGACGCGCCTGCCGCCGCTGCACCGGCCGCGGAAAGCAAAAGCGAGCCCGCGGCGGAGGCGTCTGCTGGCGGCGACGGCGTGCCGACCAAATGTTTCAAGTCGGGTGCGACTTGCTCGCCAGATCCGAAATTCGTCAAGCGCATCTGCAACGGCAAATACCCGTCGCTTGGTCTGTACCTGTTTTCGAATCCGGTTTGGACGCGCGGCTACCTCACCAGGCGCACGCAGGCCTGGAATGCTTCGGGCGGCGCCTCGGACAGCGGCTGGGTCGAGTTCGACGAAGAAGTGCTGATTCTGTACGCGCGCGTCGCCGACACGGGCGGCATGCAGGTCAGCGGCGCCGGCGGCAGCTACGACGCCCTGCGCTGGGACGGCTCCTGCATCACCCTTCAGAGTGAAGAAGTCACCATGTCCAAGGCGCCGGCGCCGAAGTACCCGTCGATCGACTTTCGCTACCTCGACGACGACACGCAAGACGCGCTGCGCAAAGACGACAAGGTCAACAAAGCTTGGCAGGCACGCCGCCAAGAATGCAAAGGCGCGACCAGCGGCGACGTTTCGCTCAAATGCGTGAAGGCGGACGACAACCTAACCAAGACGGTCGTCACTTTCATTCGCGGCGGCGGCACGATTCCGGAGCCGAAAAAGCTACCGTAGGGCGCCCGCCGAGCGGCTAGCACAAGCGAAGGGCGAGGCCGCTGTGCGCGACCGTGACAAGGCTGCACGCGCACCAGCGCTGAGCGGAAGCGCTGCTGGACGCGGACCGGGCGCGCGCAGGAGACGCCCCGCCGAAGCCAGCAGTAGGTTATATGAGGTTATATCGGCGGTGATGGAGCCGCAGCCGCTGCAGCGGCTCGTGCGTACGACCGCGTCCGATGACCCAGGTGCGCAGCGCGTCTGGCCCTCGCGAAAACCGGATTGATCCATCCAATCAAGCGAATGCCGCAACGCGCGGCGAGGCTCGAGTGCCATGGACGGACATGCTTCGCTCGCGTTCATCGGCCTTGCTCGCCCTGCTGGCGGCCTATAGCTCGCTCGTGGTCGCGCCGGCGTGCTCCTCCGACACGACTCACGCCGGTACCGGCGGTTCCGGCGGTGCGGCCTCGACGAGCTCTCCTCACGCCGGGGCGTCCGGCGCAGCAGCCGGCGGCTCAGCAGCCGGCGCTTCAAACCGTGCCGGCACATCGTCCGGCGGCGGCGCGCGCGACGCCGGCGGTAGCGTCAGCGGCGGGACCGCTGGTGGTCTAAACGGTGGGACCGCCGGTAACGGAGGCCCGGCCGGCGGAGATACGGGCGGCGCAGCGGGAGCCGACGTCGGGGGACAAGCCGGCGCTAGCGAAGGCACAGACACCCAGTGCCTCGGTCAACCCTGCGGCACCCCCTGCGGCCACGGCGAGGTGCCGCAGTTCTGCAAAATGGGCACGTGCGGCTTCGACGTGCGCTGCCGCTGACGCGCGCTTTGCGTTACTGCAGCGTGGCCCAGAAGGCTTGCGTCGCCGCTGAGAGCTTGCCGTTGCCGGACTGGTGCCCGCCGCCGACGTCGCACCAAGCTACCGGGCTCGCGCAGCCGCCGTAGACCTGACAGCCGGCGCCGCCGAAGGTCATGGCGGTGGGCGTCATGCTGCAGCCGTTGAGCTTGATGAACATGTCACGCGCCAGGCCCGAGCCGATCTCGTTGCCCTTGGAGTCTTTGGTATTCGTGGAGTCGCCCGGCATTTCCATGACGGCGGCGCCGCCCGTGCACATCGGGCGATTGAACTGAATGCCGCCCGAATCGGAGGCCGTGCCGCGGATCGCGTTGCCGCGCGCGCACGCCAGGTAGTTCGAGAGCCAAGCGCCGCTGCTGGTACCGGCGGCGTACACCTTGCCCTTGTCGATGCAAAAATCGTTTTCGACCTGCGCCATGACCTGGTCGAAGTACGGACCCTCGGGCGAGTCTTCGGTGCTCTCTTTGCCGGCCTGGAAGCAGCCGGGCGCGCCGTTCGGCGGCACGAGGTTCGCGCCCTTGGCGTCGGCCCCGGCGATGGCCTGGACGATGATGATGTCGGTACGGCCGCTGAACGAGTTGCCTTCGCAGGCCGTCGCGCCGCAGCCCGGTCCGTAAAACACGGCGGGGTACGGTTTCGCAGGATCGTAGCCGGCCGGCAGCGTGGTGCAGTACTTACGGTGCGTGTAGCCGGCTGTGTACTGCGCGGCCATGCCGTTGATGTCGATCATCTTCAGCACCGCTTTGCCGAACGCGTCGGCGGGAACCTTGGTGCAGCCTGGGCTCGAGCCCGAAGCGTGACCACCCGCGTTGTCGCTGCCGCCCGTGCCGGCGACGCTACCACCCGTGCCGCCGGAGCCGCCCGACATGCCACCCATGCCGGCGGTGCTGGTCGAGCCGCTCGTGCCAACGACCGTGCCGCCGGTGCCGACGACGCTGCCGCCCGTCCCCACGACGGTGCCGCCCGTGGAGATCGGAGAGGTGCCGGCGGAGCTGCCGCCGGTGCCGACCGGGGTCGTGCCGGCGGTGCCGTTGTTGCCACCCACGGTCGGAATGACCGTCGTCCCGGCAGTGCCGGTCGGCACAGTGCCGTCGGTGGAGCCGCTGGAGCAGGCGGCGAGGGCGGCGACAGCCGCGAGGGTCAAGAACGGGCGAATAAGGAGGGCGTGGTTCATTATTGAGTACCTCGGGGCGAAGGTCTCGCATCCCGCTAATGTCCGACGCCGTCAGCGCACGCGACGATTTTTCAAATCTCCGGAAATTTCGCGGTCTTGGGCGGCTTTTGGGGCTGCCGCGACGCGGCGTGATTGCAGAAGCTTTTGGGGCGGAGCCAGGTGCCGCCGCACGGCGGCCGGGCGTGTCGTGAGAGGTGCTACCTCCGCCACGACCCCGACGCTGGAGAAGCCCAAGACGGAGCCGAGCAGTCGCAGGACCTTCGACCTTGGCCGGCTCCGCGGAAGCGCACGCGACGCTGGCTACTCTTGGGTGTAGTCGATGCCGACAATTTCGTATTCGGTTTCGGTGCCTTGTTGGCGGAGCGCCAGCGAGTCGCCGATACGCTTGCCGATCAGCTCGCGCGCGAGCGGCGCGACGAACGCGATGCGGCCCGCTTGCGCATCGGCCTCGTCGACGCCGACCAATCGATACTGACGCTCGTGACCCGCGACACTACGCAGCGTGACGGCCGCCGAAAAGCGCACTTCGTCCTGCGGCAGCGTCGCCGCATCGACCGCGACAGCGCTGGCGATGCGCGCTTCGAGCGCACCCAAGCGCGCGTTGTGCGCCGCCAGTGCCGCGGCACCGTTCGCGTCGTCGGCGGCAGGTCGCGACACCTCGAGCAACGCTCGCTCCTCGAGCAGCGCCGCGAGCCCTCGCCGCGTCACGTAGTTGGTCGCGCCCGCGGGCAGCGGTGCGCGCGGCACGACCAGCGGCGGCTCCGCGCCATCTTCCTTCATGAATGCGCGGCTCATGGCGGTGCGGTTGCGGCGGACCTACGGAGCGGAAGATGGGAGGCCCTGGGCCGCGGAGGGCTGAATCACTTGCGTGCCGGGTGGCGGTGTGAAAACGAAGGCGTTTGGCGGAGCCTTGGTGTTCACAGACGGACTGTCGAAATCGAGGCGATTGCGGTTCCCTTGCACATCTTCGATGAGCACGCGGCGGACTTGGAACGTCGTCGCGTCGACGTAGAAGTAAACCCTGCTGTACGCGGCATTCGGTTGAGCAGGCAGGCCAAGCAGGACGTAGCCTGTTGGAAATTTCATTTGTGTCGCGTTGAGCTGTGTGAAGGTGAAGCTCTGCTTCAAGCTGCCCTGTCCGGTCAGAAAAGCCAGTACCGGGTACTGCGTCTTGCTGACCGGCTGCACATACAGCTGCTTGTTTCCCCTGTCGTAGAATTTGAGGATCTGCCCGTTGGAAACGATGTGGTTGCCGTTGCTCGTGTAGTCCCAATTCATCTTGCCCGGCTTCTCGAAGATCACGGAACCCGCCGAGTCTTTGCTCGTGCCATAGGCCGCGACGAAGTAACGCTGCTTGAATGAAGCCTTGAAGGTCTTGATGCGCTTGTAGAAGCCTTCCACGTTGGCGACGACCTGTTCGGCGTTCAGCGGAGTCGCCGCAGGCGTCGCAACTGCAGGCTGCTGCTTGGTTGGCTGCGCCCAAGAAGACCCGGCGCCCAGCGGTAGCGCTACACCGAGAAGCGAGACGGCGAAAGTTCTGCGGTTCATATCGTTCCTCGATGCCTGAGCGAGTGATGCGGCGGCGCCAGTATGCTACACTCGAGAGCGTGAGTCAGAAGGAGCTGCAGATCTTCCGCAATTTCGAGGATGCCGATCGCGCTGACGACGAATATTACGCGTCGATCACGCCCGAGCAGCGCCTCGAAATTCTCCTCAGCTTGGTGCTCGCACACCGGGAGTCTCAAGGTGAAGCTTCAACGAGACTTGAGAGAGTTTATCGAGTTACTGAGCTCTCACGGATCTGAATACCTGATCGTGGGCGGGCACGCCGTGGCCTTCCACGGCCATCCGCGGTTCACCGGTGATATCGATATCCGGCGTGGACTTCGAGACGGCGTGGGCCAGTCGCTCGAAGGGCCAGCTCGACGGCTTGCCCGTGTTTTTCATTGGCTGGCAGGCGCTCATCGACAACAAGCGCGCGTCCGGGCGACCGAAGGATCTTGCTGACGTTGCGAAGCTGACAGCCGTGGCGGCCTTGGGAAAAAAGCCTGGCTAGCACGGGGAATTATCGGTTCAGCCGCGCCGTCAGTAGCTCGCGCTCGATTTGCGTCTGATCAAGGCGCTTTGCGAGCAAGTCGTCGACGGACATTTTACGCTCTTGCAGCAGGTAGCCGACCAGCAGCCGGTAGCGGTCGTAGTGGCCGGACTTTTGCGGATCCATATCGGCCGTGCCGGCGATGAAATCCGCGCGTCCTTTTGCCAAGTCGACCGGTTCGGCGAAGCCGACGTAGTCGGCGTAGCCCTCTTTTTGAAATGCCGCGAGGCTTCGAAAAGCGAGTCGCCCGGTGTGGTCGGCGGTCATGGCGTGGCTGACTTCGTGCGCCAGGTAGTAGGCGAGCGTGCGCGGCGCGGCTTTTTCGACACCGGAGGCGCCGATCACGGCGTTGTGCGCGATGTTCGTGGGGCGAATGAAGGCGTTGCCCCAGGCCCACGTGTCGGTCACGCCGCCGGAGCGCTGCTGCCACAGCGTGAAAAAGCCGTACAGCGCCGGCGTGTCGCACAGAAAGACGTGATGGGTGTGAGCCGGGTCGTAGAGCGGCGAGCGGCTGATGCGCCTGACGGCGTCGTCGAGGATCGGTACGGCTTCGGGCGGCAGCGGCGCGCGCGCGTAGAGCACCACGTTGCCGCGCTGCAAGCTGTGCGCGAACAGCGGCTGCGGGTGCACGATCAGCGCCAAATGGCCCGCGATCACCGAAACCAGAAGCAGCGCGCCGCGCCGCCAGTTTCGGCGTAGCGGGTGAGTCACGCGGCACCAGGTTCTCGCCATGTGCGACGAACCGCCCCGAGTTGTCCCACATTCCCGCGTCCGTCGGGTGACTCAATCTTTGCGGAACCCTATGCGCTTGCTGGGCTTGGTGGCGGGCGCCATGAGCTCACGAATCGCGTCGAAGACAACGCGGAATTGAGCGTCGTATTTCTTTTCGAGCTCAACTAGCTTTCGAGCCAGGTCCGCGTGTTGGTCCAGCGCCTGCCGAAGGCGCACGAAGGTGCGGATGATTTCGACGTTGACCTGAATCGCGCGGCGGCTTTTCAGCACGCTCGAGAGCATCGTCACCCCTGCTCCGTGAAGGCATAGGGCAGGTACTTGAGATTCGTCCCGCGACGGTCGGCGTCAGGTTTCGAGCCGGATGCTGTAGTGATTTCAGGTGCTTGCGCGTTCAAGATCACAATTTGTGATCTTGAACGCGCGGCTTCGTCTCCTTTCGGGCGAAACATGAAGTCTACCGGAAATCGCTCCGCGTTTCGCTTGACGGACTGAACCAGCGCGCGAGTCTCTACTTCGTAAAGGCCGGCGAGGTCCGCGTCGAGCATGACGCGGCGCCCGCGCAGTAAAAGGTCGCAAGCTCTGGTTGATTTGCCGGCTTCTTAGGCTTCATGACG
>Ga0307516_10003789_pt1 | contig 19201 bp, 27 predicted proteins | sample 19_EM_MG_FD_203310 | JGI IMG/M metagenome (GOLD analysis project Ga0307516, IMG submission 203310) | Populus trichocarpa ectomycorrhiza microbial communities from riparian zone in the Pacific Northwest, United States - 19_EM | ecosystem: Host-associated > Plants > Roots > Unclassified | place... | reverse complement strand
AAGGAGGCGCTTTTCGCGCTGCTCGATACCACCCTAGCGGCGAGCGTAAATTGTTTACACACATCTTTGGCCCAGAGGACCTTCGAGGCCTTATACCCGGCGTTGGTGGTAAACTCTGCCGTCGACCCCGAGTGGAGGATTGGGAAGGGACTTGTCTCGGAAGCATCGGTACTTTTCACCGCATTGTCGTTCTCGAATAACCCTACATACCTGAGTTTTAGGCCGTCGCGAACCGACTGGGCTACGACATCCTTTCGCTTTCGAGTAATCCTACCCTTGGGAAGCTCATCCTTCTGGCACATATCGACCTCCAGGATACCGATCACTTTGCACTCCTCGAGACGTACTTCCCTGTTATCCTGGCTTGCTTGAGGGCAAATAACGGCCTGGACGAGGCGTCCGCGTTTCTTCTCATCCACATCTCGGCCATGGCTCGAATGAAGCCCCATCCCCCCACCCTCCCCTTTGACTTCATGATCAAGTTCTCCCTCATTCTCCCGTCGTTGATGGGCGTTCACCCAGATCCCCCCACCAGACATATGCTATTCCGCCTTACGGCCATCACACTATCACTGACGGAACCCACATTACGAGTACAGGTACTGATGGATATGTTAACAGACCCGACACACTCACCGCAAACCCGAATCGCCGCGATCACCCTGACGAAGGAGAGCGTTCTTCACGCGTTGAACGGGACAAACATTCTCCCGGTCTCATCACCACTCAAAGACATCTTTGGAACCTCGCGGTTCTTGGAAATCCTAGGCCCCGCTCTCTTCCGTCCGAATCCTCATGATCTATTCGACGATCCCAACTTCGATCTGGACGACTTCATCTACTCCCCGGAGCCGAATCGGTTGATCGAATGTTTGGCTTTCTACTACGTCCTAATCCAACGGGATACCGAGAACAGGGTCGGTGCGCGAATCATGCCAGGGAGGGACGGGGTGAGCTGACTCATGTTAGACCGGAATACGCGACAGGGTGAGAGTTGCGGACACAGAGCTCAAGTTCCTCCGGCCACTGCGCGGTTTCCTCGAGCGGTACGGCGACCGAGGTGAGTAGTTGGTAACCACTGTAGGAGAGGTCCACGATAACGCCTTCGGGTAGACAAACCAGAGGCTATCATGGTGTTTGCTGGGTTGCAAACAAGTCTTGAGAGGGTTGACAGTGCGGTAAAGGATCTGTTAAAGGGATGGGGTTACCAGCCTTTTTAACATGTGATGGCTGCGGGATTGGCTGCCTGTCACTCGGGTTATGAATACATCTACACTTGTCCTGGCGGTCTGTGGAAAACTGGTGAGGAAGGACAGAGCCCTCGGGTAGTGGCGCGTGACTGCATTGCAGTTCGCCAATCGGTCGGGACATTGGCGGCAGCCATGCCTTTGGGATCCAGCCCCACCTTCGACCAGAACGTTCTTCTGCGGAAAACAAACTCACGTCCTCGCCTCCAATTCAGTTTACTGCGAGGTCGGTGTCTGCATTATCTGGAATACACATAACTGATATACTAGTATTGGCCACAATTCAATGGCAATGCCGCCCTGTAGTGGGCTCCTCCCTTTTAAACCTCGCGCCGACGCAGGGCATCGTGGCCCCAGACGCAACAATCCTTTGAACGCTCCTTGATGTCCACCTCGAGCCCCGACATCTCTGAAGGGTTCGAGACGAAATACAACTTGGAGAGATTCACCTCCTTAGGCACCATGCTATCGTGCACAGTATACGGTTAGTCCATCCCGGTCTCTGGTCAAACACCTGCGTTGACTCCTACAGACGTTCAGGCGCGCATGTCGCGGTTTTCCTCGTCGCGCTAAAGTACTTGATCCGCTCATCATCCCTTTCAACTCCCCAAAATCGGCTGTGGTTGGCTCTTTCGACACTCCTGCTTATGTGTGTGACCGCGAGTCTAGCCCTCCAGGTCCGCTGGAGTTGGGACCTAGGACGGATGCTTGAAGGCTCCGGCTCCGCTTTCAATATTGCTCGCATCACATTGTCGGTCTGCTGTTCAGTCTCTGTGCGTTCAGTCGAATAATCACTTTCCCCGTAGATTCATGATAATTAACTGGGTTTCCGACTCCATCCTCGTGAGTTTCTCTCCTCTTCACGTCATCATCTAAATTTAACATGTTCCAGCTGTTCAGATTCTTTGCGATTACTGGTCGTAAGCTCGCCGCAATGGTCCTGCCTTTATTAATGTTCATATCCTCCATCGGTGCATACGACCATCCCAAACTTGCCCCCTGTCTTGTCTCACCCTCACGATAGCCGTATCCACCACGTACTGCCAAGAAATCGCTGCAGCGTACACGAACCCCTGGTCCGACGCCTCCAACGCCCAGATAATCACCTACCTTTCCCTGTCCTGTGGACTCAACGTCTACTTGACGGCTCACATCGTGCTCTACTTGGTGTGGACTGCCCGTTCACTCGGCGCGACCCAGATCATGTGCCATCGGATCGCCTCCATGTTTATCCAAAGTACCTTGTTTTACCTGGTGCCTACCCTCGTCTTCATCGCCCTCTGCGCGCAGCGGAGCCTCGGTCAGAATATGCTCTTCCCTATCATGTGTCAAATCCAGGCAAGTTTTGTTTCCCGTTCGCGTGCCCTGGTGATGTGGGGCCTGGGCTGATGCCCTATTGGATCATATATAGCCTCTGTCCCCATTACTCGTCATCATGCGCGTAGCACAGAATCGGGTTCTGAATAGAGAAGGCGCAGTGGTCACAGGGGATGAGCTTTTGCCCATGTCTGCTCCCCGCCGACCCCGTCTGTCACTAAAATTGGACTTCAGACCCGGTGATCCTTTGGACATCGAGGAGGGGGAATCCCGGTGCGAGACCCCGATGGCACCAACGACGCCAAAGATGCCAAAACCTCTACCCTTTGTGATGATCAAGTCGGCCCCCCCTTCCGCCACCGAAATGCTCGATTTGGAGAAGATGAGTGGGCTCTGCAAGTCTCAAGATTCGAGAAAGGCACCAATAACGACTTCGCCACCCTCTTGGACCCTGACCTACCTCTCCAGTTGCACGAGTAGCCAAGACGAGTCGGAGATTGAGGAGGTTCTCATACGCGACCCCCCCGGCGTGGTGAACGCGCCAAGCTAACTCCCGGGGTCACTTGGATCTCCCATACACACGGGTGTCTGGGTGACTACCCCGAGCCGTTTATGTGTTGTTCTTTTTCCGCATTATTTTTTCTTGCCTCCGCTCGGATCCATACTCAAGTTCATGCAAAGTACTGCCATCGCTTTCCAGCCACTTACTGCACTGTTTCCAGTGCCCCCATTCCAGTTGTTACCCATTAAAGTCAATGTATCTTTAGGACCCCATATACCTCCGAAATTGAACGAAAGATCTCGGTCATCTCTCGTGATCATGCCGAAGTGAGTCTGTGATGCATGATGGTTGTAGAGAGAGCGTAATGGATGTGATAGGCAATGGGAAGGGAAGTGATGTCCATGAGATACCGGTGTTTCCACAACAACAGTAACCAAAAATTGAGTTCGTGAAGTGTCAGCACATCTCTAGAGAAAGCGTCCTACGGGTAAAGAACACGCATAACGGGGAATTATCAGGAAATAAAGTCAATCAGAAGGAAACCCACGGGGGGGAGAGAATGGAGGAACAACAAGATATGTCCTTTGAAATATGAGGGGGTTACTCTCGATTCCGAATCATCGCCGAACGAAGGCAAATGAAACCGGAGAGGAACATGCAAACAAGGGTTGCCATCACCGTGACGAAGGTTCCGCTGAGTGGGGCGGAATGGGGACCGCCGCTACAAGCACCACATTGCCAACCTGGCAAAACCATGACTTAGACTACTACCGAGGGGAATAAATGCTACTCACCGCTTGCGAGAGGTGTATACGGTTGGGGGGTGTACAAGGCAAATGTCAACGCAGTGTTTGGATTGAACACTCCTCCCTGCCTCACTGCACCAGGCCCTCGCTCATCCCAGATCGCGAGGGTGTACGTCGCTTGCGGAAGTTGAAGTTCTGGGTGGCCTTGATTGTATTCATACGGGTCCCACACCACCGACTTCGAGTCTCCGGGTATAATGCCATCTGTCGGACCAACCGGATATGTGTAGCCATTGTCACAGAGAGCCGAGACCGTCAAGTGTTGGGGGGTAACATAAAGGTACGTGAAGTTCCAGCCGAAGGTAATTGGCTCGTTCGCAGCAATCTTGAAGTAGGATGTCGCTGTCTGTGCTGGCTGAGTGATCGTCAACCCACCAGCGGCTGCTGTTTGGGGGATGCTGTGAAAATTTTGATCAGTCAGACTTTAGCCACAGCATTTTCTCCATGGAGGCTAACCTGACGGAGGACGATGACGAGCTCGATTGGGCTGGAGGGTTGGTCGGGGTAGCCATTGCAGGCTTGAGGTGCGGAGGGAAGTAGCAACTGGGTGTGTCACACCGTGACGACCGACCAAAACATCATGATGTATGCACTGACCCTAACTCTCCGAAGGAAGTCGGCCTATGCAAAGAACGGACTTGGGGGACTACAACGAGTACAACGGTCAACGGTTATTACGCCTCTTCCATCCAGGCTCCAACATTGCCTCCAGCATAAATCTCTTCCTCGGGTGGGCCGCCCCACTCATCCTTGTTCTTGGTCGCCTAGACCGAACGATCAAAACCCGCTCAGGACGCCAGAACGCGGACCGCAGCTCGTACCTTCGTCAAGAACTCCTTACTCTTCCCAACGTCTCTATTCAGCGCAGCGAACAGTGCTGCTTGGCTTTGCGCTTCTGCCAACACCCGATCGATCTCCGTCTTTGAGAACTGTGTCGGGGGGTCCGAGAATGTCACCGTATCGTCCGCTGATATGGTGGCGCAAATCTCGTCTTGTTCGATCTTCAGAGTGGTCAGTCCAAGATGCTCGAAGAACTCCGGTGCTCAAGTCCCACCATCTTCAAAACAAGTGCCCGGACATCCTCAACGTCAGAAATTCGCACATTCTTGCCGATCTCGGCCAAACCCAGGGTTAAGTATGTTGAGGTGAGCTTTTTTATTAACCTTCGTGGTGCACGCTCCAGTGCTTGGTTGATAAGACCAGCATTGCCCTCCTATGAGATCGTCAGCAGCAGCAGGAGACCGGTCATTGAGGACTAACGTTAGCAAAGAGTGCAGCGTCGGCCTCGACAATTTTCCTCAGCGTCCCAATCTGCTGGGGGTACGCCTTCGCAAATGCCCCGTACGTCGATGTCTTCAATAATCGGATTAGCGAATTATTGGTGTATTTTGGTACGGCTGCCGTCTTTAGGCCCGTTAGTGCCAAATCGTGTGGCAGACGGAGATTGACTTACCGTTCCCCGAGATATCAGTTGAACAAGGGTTAATTTCTTGTATGCCTCAAGTTGGATAGCAGCGGGGACCTGTGCAGGGCTGCTGACGCAGATCTCGAAGAACTCTTCAGCTTCCTCCCACCTCTTCAGTGCAGCGAACGCCATCCCCCCAGCATAGTGATACACCAAGCTATCATTATAGTGGAGTTCGCCCAGCGAGTTATCAATGTCCGTGATGGGGATCTGGAGCACAGAGAGGGCCACCTGAAAGTGTCCAGTTGCGACGCATCCCTGGAAGCACTTAAGATGTTTGCACGTCAATATGATTGAATCAGGCCGCCTACTGCAATGAAGATAGGATGGACAGGGGTTAGGTACGATGGGCTTGGTGGGAAGCGGGAGACAATATGGAGAAGGCACGTTAGGGGTTGCTTGGGCTGGGCGTATACAGAGTAAGTTAGAGGCCATACGGTTAACTTTGGAATGCCGCACAGAGTCTGTACCCTCTGCGATGTCTTGGAGGTTCCGAGCCAAATTAACCACTAAATCAGGTCGTATCAGTGGGTGACAAAAAGTGGGCATCAGGCGACACTACCGTGTTCGCTCGCGATCATCGCTTGGTGCGCATCGAAGTTTTGGCAGAAGCTTTCAAGATATCCTAAGGTTGGGAGGTTGTTTTTCGTTCGAAACCTCGCTGATCTGTGGCGTGTGAGTCGTCATCATCTACAACATCGCAGAGCGGTGTGTTCTCGGGCGCACAAGATGTAAAGCACTCCAACTGTATGCTGTGTAATGTCAAGCACAGTGAGGGGATCCTGGCCGTTGCTCAATGGACCGGCAAGGATAGTGTCCCTAACATCGTTCGGCGCGAAGGTGCGCAGCGAGTGGCTGAGCTGTGCGTAATTATTGGCGTTGGTGACCTCTACGACGACGACATCCAAGGATGGGATGGTCATGTCTCTTTATCGTTGTCGTTGGCGACGTCGGTGCCGGCGCGTGTTGGATAAGATGAGATGTTAGGAGTCGGATTACGGATCAAAAAGTTCGGACGTCAGTCTGACTCTGATCAAGGGTTTATACGAACATGTCCTGTGCTTGTTCACCCGCTTCTGTCCGCAACGGTTACGACGACGGAGACCGCGACTACACCAGCAACGATCAGCTCAGCGATCTCTACATATTGCATGGAAGAGCCGGCTACAGACGAATCCCCTCTTCATCGCAATAGGAACGAACGAAAACCTCCAGGACAGCCAAAAAACCCTCGGCCTCCCAGAAGGAACTTGGAACGTTCAAGAGGTAATCCACAACCTGGCAATGCGCCGAAGCTGGACACCCCCGGAGGTCGAGAATCTCCCTCCGCCCCTCGATCTGTTTCCCCGGACAAAGCGAACGATTCTTCGACCCCACAGCCGCACCGGAAAAACGAGCCAAAGTTCAAGTCAACTCCGGGCATTCAGGGCTCTGGGCGTGATCCTGCCAACCCGAAACGCCCAACGAAACAGTCAGATTCCAGACAGAGACGAAACCGGGGAAAGCCCGACGGTGGCACCACCGATGCGAGCGATTCAAAAACCCCTCGACGAGGAAACAACCCTGCACCCGACCACAAGGAACCAGACGTTGACTCTGAGCCCATCCGTGACTCTCCAGATATCGGCCCATCGTCTCTGAGACAAGGTCGTTCCCGACAGAGGAGGCAGGGGAAGTTCGACGGAAAGCTTTCTACCGGGGACGTTGAGCCTCGCCAGGAAGGGCATCACGTCAACCCTAACCGTCAAAAGTATCGGGTCGACTACGCAGCGGACGATCTTACTTCCACTCTCATCCACGACCTCCGTACTCCCCCCTTTCTCGACTGCACTATTTGCTTCAACCCCATCCGCCCCCACGAACCCACCTGGTCATGCTCCCCTGCTACTCCAATTGTACCTACGGAGGACTCCCAACAAGTGCAATGTTGTTGGGTGACATTACATCTCAAATGTGTTCGTTCTTGGGCTTCGAAGAGTATCACAGACGTTCGGCAAGCGTACAAGGCTCGTGGTGAGGATAAACCAGGCCAATGGTTGTGTCCCGGATGTCGCGCGAAGCGAACGACCGAACCATCCTCGTACGAGTACGTGCCTCGCCGGCCCCTTCTCAATCGAATGCTAAACGGTTCCGTTCACCAGGTGTTTCTGTGGAGCGGAAGCCAATCCCAAACCCCCCAGGTTGGCAACACCCCACTCGTGCGGTAATCTTTGTACGAGGCCAAGAACATGCGGTCATCCTTGTCCCGTGTTCTGTCATCCCGGACCCTGCCCTCCCTGCCAGATTACGAGCCAGGTCCCGTGTTATTGCGGCAGTAAAGTGCTTTCGTACAAGTGCTCGAATATTTCCGCCCTGGAGCCCGGTGCCGCCGAGAGTATTTCTTGTGGGAATATTTGTGACAAGAATCTCTCCTGCGGCAACCATTCGTGTGCGAACGTTTGCCACCCTGGGCCTTGTACGCCTTGCGCCGAAAGGGAAATGGTGAAGTGCTATTGTGGACAGGTAGAGACAGACGTTACCTGTGGCGCTGGAGAACCCCAGTCTTGCAGTGTGGACGGCGAAGAATCGTGGACCGGCCGCTTCAGATGTGAGAATACCTGCCCAAGGTGACCACCAACCACTCATCTGTGTTATTGTCCATAGCTGACAGTGTCTAGGTCTCTCGACTGTGGCATCCACAAATGCTCGGAACCATGTCATGCGCCTTCCTTCAAACCCGCTCCCTGTCCACGGTCTCCTTCTATCACTACTCACTGTCCTTGTGGAAAACGCGTCATATCTCCATCGGAGGCCGAGTACTTTCCTCCAGGCAGCAACCTCACACGGGAAACATGCAAAGATCCGATACCAACCTGCAAATCACTCTGCTTGAGACCACTTGATGGTTGCCCGCACACCTGTTCCTCATCGTGTCATCCTGGGCCCTGCCCCCTTTGTCGGATGAAGGTAGTCCGCCCTTGTCGGTGTGGCGCCACCACGCAGGACGTAGAATGTCACAGAGACCAGGACGGGACGCACTCAGAAATTCTCTGTGATAGGCCGTGTCCCGCGTTGCGTAGCTGTGGTAAACACCAGTGCAATAGGGTCTGCTGTCCGCTCGCGTCTTTTGCCGGGATCAAAGGGAAGGGAAAGAAAAAGGCCGAGGAGGACGCGTTAGATGAACACGGCTGGCATATCTGTGATCTCGCGTGCGGAAAACCGCTTTCGTGTGGGAACCACACTTGCGAAGAGAGAGACCACAGGGCCCCCTGTCCGCCATGCCTGAGAAGTTCGTTCGAAGAGGTAAAGATTCCCTTCTGTCCTCCGTCTGATCACTGCATTGATTGCGATCTCCAGAGGTTTTGCCATTGTTCCCGGACGGTTTTGGAACCTCCAATACCGTGTGGTACGAAGATATTTTGCAGCTACCCCTGTGACCGCCCGTCACCAGCGTGTGGGCATTTAAAGCACCCGCACCAATGCCACGAAAACCCACAGCCCTGCCCCCCTTGTTCTTTCTTGACAACCAAACGGTGTGCGTGTGGGAAGAAGATGGTGGGCAACGTTACTTGTTCCAGGGAGAAGGTGTTTTGCGGCCTGCCGTGCGAAAAGTTGGTCTCTCCGTTCCCTGCCCGCTTACATCATTTCTGAAGCATTTTCAGACCCCTCAAGTGTGGTTTCCATCGGTGTGACAGAACGTGCCACGCTGACGACTGCGGATTGTGTAAGAATCCTTGTGGGAAACCACGGAAATTATGGTGAGTCGACCTTTGGATCACTGACTGATCATCTCCTCATTCAATCACCTCAGCCATCCCGCTATCCACCCCTGTACGGATCTGTGTCATGCCCCAGGCTCCTGTCAGGAGACCGAACCTTGCACCGCAACGGTGATCATTACCTGTTCGTGCGGACGAATTCGTCAGTCTGTTCAATGTGGTCGCAAACTCTCAAACCCGACTGGCGGCGAGGGCGGCAAGACCCTCACGTGTACCAACGAGTGCGCGGTCGCGAAGAGGAACGCGCGATTGGCGGAAGCATTGGGTATATCGTCTGACAGGGCTGAGAGGAATAAGGCGACATATCGCGACGAGCTCGTTGTGTTCGCTCGGGCAAACCCCAAGTTTATTCCCGTTGTGGAAAATAGTCTAGCCGAGTATGTTATCTACTCCGCCTCCCTTCCTATGGGCGTTTGTTGATGCCCGTTGCGCTTAGTTTCGTTCGGTCTGATAGGAAGACTCAGGTCTTGCCGAAGATGCCTCCGGAAAAGAGAAAGTTCGTTCAGGAGGTGAATCCACCCTAACATTTCCTTAACAGAGAGGAGGAACTCACGATGAGCTCCTAGTTAGCTGCGGTCTACCGAATGGACGCTCTGCTGGTTGACCCAGAACCGCACAGAAGTGTCCAACTCATCCGGAGGGTCGACACCCGGATTCCGGACCCGCTCCTATCCGCGGTGACGGCGCCGGCTCTGGGTAAATTGACAGACCTCCGTGCTCGCCATACCCCAACACCTGCTCCTGGTACTCCCAAGCCTGTGGCAGCTTCGAGCGGGCCTCCGTGGGGCAGGGGTTGGTCAGCCGTTGTCACGAAGCAACCCCAGCCTGTTGCCTCGACCAGCGTGAACCCGGTTACGGCCGCGTCACTCGTCCGACCTATTACTCCGTTACGGAGGGAGAAAACTGCCTCTCCGAGGAAACCAGATGTACTGGTAGAACCGGTCCCACCGGTTGATTTGCAGGTGCCGGATGATTGGGAAGAGGACGCGTGATTGTAGCCCACCCTTCAAGCTTCAAGCCTCATGACTCGGTTTCTGGATCCGGAGGACCTTTGGTACACAAACTATCTGGCACGCGAATAAAGGGATGAGGAAGTCAGGGGGTAGCACGTTATGTACTGGGACTTCGGCAATGGTAGATTACGTCATAAGTTCAACACATGGCACGTCCTCGGGGGTTGTGGGTCCCACGCGAGAACCAGTCACCTTTCAGATAATCACTTCCATGAACGCGTGCGGCCAAGCGTCTACCACGTTGGATTCCCCCCCTCGCTACACACCCGGGTACTTCGCCTTGTACTCCCCAAAGTCCACTCAGCCGATTGAGTTTCATTGGCCGCAGCGCGGGAATCCACGACCCGTTCGACCGCTCCCGTCCGGCTCAACCGACGACTTCGAGAATGACCCATTGGCCACAATGAAGATTGCGCCTACGGCCACGTACCACACCACTGCCTCGCGTTCTCCTTTCGCCGTCAATAACAACAGCGATGCTGACTCCACCCTCCCCCTCGTCGAACACGCCAACCGCGCCGAGATTCATCGGCGCCAAAAGCGCGTCGAATTAGAGACCTCCGAAGCCTTGAAAGGTGACTTGGAATGGGTCCGATCAGGAGGGGTCCTTCGCGACAGCAACGGTCGACGAGACTTCGTGCGAACGAAACGGATCCGCGACCAGCTCGACGAGCAGGAACGGGAGAGGAAAGCTCTGGCGGCGTGGACGGAGTACGAGGATCGGTGGCGCGCGAGTCTTGTGACTGGCCACAAGAGTTCCTCAGGCGCGTCGGAGGATCGGGATTTGGGAATTTGGTTTGGGGATGTAGCTTGGCCTGCGGCCAAGCGCCCGGAGAGCCCTGATGGGTTGACGGTGGGCGCAGTGAGGGAGTTCGTCCTCGCCCCTCTGCGAGGGAAAGATACCACACCGTCAAAGAGGAAAGACCGAATTCGTCAACTCCTCCTGCGATACCACCCCGATAAGACCGCGACCTTGCTCTCGCGAGTTGCAGAGGAGGAGAAGGACCGGGTCCGTGAAGGGATCAACAATGTTTTCATGAGCCTGAAATCGTTGCAGGGGGATCCAGAGATTCAGAATACCAAATGAGTGCCTCGTAATAGCTCGCATTCCCCGTTCGCTGTTCTAACCAGTTACCTATTATTCGCCGCCTAATCGTGTATCATACCACTTCGTAGACTACAGCATGTACTTTACGCTTTGCGCGATTCCCGTATCCTAGTGCACAATTACATCTCGAGGGTAAATATCACACTCCACGTACTCTCAATTCTATCGTCCTCGTAACTGGGTAAATCAACGCCGTCACAATAAATGCCAATTCAAATCCAATATCCCCCGTCTTTCTCCCAATCGGCCCTGTCCACCAAACCTGTTCCATCGCTGGGACGATGACGCCGACAGCGACTAGGCACGCCCCGAGGGCTGCGAGCCCAGTGGGGAGTTTTCTGGGTGTGTTCCATGCCTCGAAGTCATATGCGTTGAAATCGTTCCGCCTGAAAACGAAGTGTTCGACAAGGACTACAGCTCCAAACATGGATGCCCAGTATCCCAAGAGCGCGAGGAAGTTGGTCAGAGTTTCGTAGAAGCGGTGGGCCCCGACGAGGGACACGGGAATAATCCTAAGAACGGGATTCAGTCAATCCTTCGGCAGCCTTGGGTCTGTTGAAAATGAACGTACACCGCGGTCGCAGCCAAAGACAAGAGATATCTCGGCAACACAACCAGATGTGGAATCAAGATCTGGAAGTTCAGCGTGATCGAGTAGAAAGTCGCTGCGATGTTGGACGTCAAGTTGATCGCGAGCAAAACAACCAGGAACTTCCCAAAAGCCCCTACTGGAGATAACATCTCAGCCAACAACCCACCGACGTTGTTACCCTCGAACGCCGCTGCCCATGATGGGACGGTTTGGGCGGCAATGGCACACGCCGCTCCAAGACATTGTACTGGGACCTGGTTCGCGTGTGTTAGCGAAGGGTTAACCAAATCCCACGAAGGCTCACGATAGAGCACAGGAACCCGAGAATCGAGTAGGGGAAAATTCTCCAACTAGGGTGGGAACATACGTATTAGTCAACCCCCGTTCAACCACCATAGGGAAATGGGACCTGACCTGGGTCCGCCTGGGGAATAATACATCGTGAAGTCGGAACCAAGGGGGGAATACGTTATCGTGAAGCCCGCGATAACTCCCGCGAACGACAAGATGGCCTGAACGGTCGCAGGTTCCGCAGCCGGTGAGGTTAGGTGCTTTCCGCTGACCCCGAGTGCGACGACAAAGGCAACGAGCACAGGGAACCAAATGATGCGTTCGAACCACATTAACACCTTATACCCGCAAAACGAGACCTGAGGCCCAAGTCAGGGCGGATCCTGAGATGACTACACTCGGAAAGGCTTACGACCAGTGATATGGTGACGACCACGACTATCCCCACGCTAGCACCAGTACACTCGACATAAGTGATGCTCTCGCAAGAGTATACGACTGGTGCCACCTACCTCCAACTCAAGTTTCCATCCGATATACTGGCCAGTGTCTGGCCTCCCAAGATGGAGTTCAGTATACAAAAACCGCACATAGTGGTGAGGTTGAGAACGCAGGGCAGTATCACGCCATAGTACCTTCACAGGGCGGGTGGTCAGCCGGGTATTCGATTAACCAAGCATAATCGGGCGTACTCACCCGAAGCTATACCGTGCCTGGCACATCTGCCGGAGCCCTATGCCGCGTTAAATCGGACCAGGGCATTACGTACGGAGTCTGCGGTTCACACCTGTTCGCGGGCCCCAAGTAGCCCTGAGAAAACTGGTCAGTTGCTCTTGCTCGGGGTTCAAGGAAAAAGAGGCCGAGGATGCTTACAGGTACGAAGGTAGTGCAGCGCAGAGGATGTTGAAAAACAGTATTACCAAGCACGAGTCTCGCGACCCCAGTCCGAAAATCGCTGGACCGAGTGTCCCCGCCGAGAACCTGAGCGACAAGTCATGAGTCAAGTCGGGCGCACGAAAGACCATAGACGGACGAGAGGATGTTAAAGTTCATAGAGAACCAAACGAAGAATACCTTGCTGTACTGTGTATCCGTTCTGTATTCTGGCGGAACGGGGAGGATACCTGGGATAATCGACTCAGCACTCGAATCTCAAGCTGACTGGAAACAACTCAGTCGACCTCTCGCTTCGACGCCGTACTTCCTCATCGCGCGCGTCCACCGCTTCGCAACTTGAGCACGTTCGACGTCGTCGACTGCCTCTTGGTAATCCGATTTTTCCTCAGGTCGTTTTGGCTCGCGACTCGTAACCTCGGCCATTCTTGTGGAGAAAGGAGCTCCGGGTCGGGATTTCCCGATCGGAGAGATCTATTGGCAGCCCGGCATCTCGGCGAATGGAGCCCATGACCGGGATTAAAGGAACTACATAGGGTGAGAGGAAGAACAGGAAGGACGGAACACCCAAGTAGTGATAGCCTTGCTGAGTTGAAGGGGTGTCGGATAGCGGTTTTTGAGTAAACTCGTCGAAGCCCGCCGGGGCCAAAATCCTATGCGGAATATAACCGATCTCCAGTTTGCCGAGTAGCCGGTGGGTGGGTTCCCTGATGCCTGTCGGCACAAGGAAGGTGGGATAAGTGACGGAAACAAACCGGATGAAAGCCCCCGCCGACGCCTGACCAGGGCCCCCGTACGCCGTGGTCACCGCGGGCTCCTCGACAAATGCAAGCTGTCGCTGCGGTTCGCGGTGAGGAAATAGATCCGGGGTTCCCCCGACGGGCGACTCGGCGCGCTGGCCCAATCGTGCACCTTCAACCCGAGGGATACGTTGCTACTGTGGCTTTTCAAGCAACGAGTTGTAGACGAAGGATCCTCTGCGTGAGTTTCCAAAAATGAGCCATCGGATTGGTAAGATAAACGGAAGGGTGTGACGGGCTCCAACGAAAGTATAACAAGAAGGCTACAGGGGAATAAGAATGTCTAAGGTTGGTCATAACCGACGGCAACAGAGAGGTCCTGGTATACATCTAGGCTCTCAACAATCCTGGTTGCCTTGGAACGGATGTCCTTGACGGCATCAGCACCAAGGGCGAGCCAGAGAGGGAAGGGTTTGCCAGCAGCCCTTCCTTCTCCTCTGACAACGTCCACAACAATTTCCATGCCTCTGGCGGGGTCGTTAGGTTGTTTACCATTGAGTGCGAGGAAAATCGATTTGGTTTTCTGGTCGACCTCTTGGTAGTCCTTGATCTTCTTCTGCGCGAAATTAGGATACGTGATACAGTTGGTGCGGAAACTGCCAGGTTGGAGGATCTATACGGGGGGATGGGTCAGCGCGAGGGGGAGCGACGTGTACGATACGCCTACCAAGACTCGAATGGAAAATGGGCGAAGTTCGGTTGCGAGGCTCTCTCCAAGGGCTGTACGATCGGGTATCAGCACGAGAAGGGAAACGTACAGGCAAGTGAGAGGACGCTTACCGTGAACGGCAGCCTTCGACGCAGCATATGCGCCAACGCTCTGGATAGAATGGAGATTAGGCTACAATACTCGTGATCGCAGGAGCACAAACTGGGAATTCGTTCGCAAATGCGGATCTGCTTCCAGTGATGACAATTGTTCCCGAGAGGCGTCTTCTCATGTGGGGCAATACGGCGTAAGTAACGGCCATGACGCCGAACACGTTGGTTTCGAACTGACGGGTTATCCCCTCGACGCTGAACGCAAATGGGAAGTCATCGCAGAAAATGAGTCAGCGGGTAAACTGAGACGTACCCTCCCTCTTCCAAGATCATCTTAACACCGGTACCGGCGTTGTTCACCAAGACGTCGATGCGACCCCAGACTGCGATCGCCTCTGTGACCTTGGAGTTGATGACGTCCTGAGAGTCGGTGATGTCGAGCTGCATGAGATAGAGCCTGGACTTGTCCGCGAAAGAGCGGAGGTCCTGGATCTGCTCGAGGACTCTGGCGGTGGCGATGACCTTGTCGTTTCGGTCAAGGGCAGACTTGACGAGAGCCCTGCCCATGCCAGAGGAGGTGCCGGTGATTAGCCAGACCCTGGTGTCGGAGTCGTCGTAGGAGGTGTCTTGGGTGACGGCCATCGTAGTAGTCTTTGAGGGGGGTATCGAACCAACCGCGGTCTTATAAACAAGTTCATTCTTCGGAGAGAATGCAAACCGATGACCGACTCTGAACCCGGCCACTGCGAGTAAGTTGTTGTTTCGGAGAACCACACGTCCCTCTGTCACCCTAGATCTGAGGTCACAGACATTCTGGTCCCGAACCATCACCAAAACGGGGAGGAACGGTATCCGTGTTGGACGATCAACGATTAATGACGGACCGACGTGAAGATCAACTCTGTTGAATCGCGGTGATTTGATTTGTTGACCTCGGACATTAACTCCGCCCTCAACAGGTTGAGTATCGGGTGCAACGGCATATTCCCATGATATTCGTAATTTCAGAGAAACTCACCCCCTTTCGCCCTTCGCACCTTACCGGGTGGCTTACCGCTTTTGGGGGACCCTTTACCTGATTTGGCATCATGGGCCGACGTCCTTTGCCGCTTCTTCGGCCGTTGTGTCTCGCTTGAATCCTCCCTCTCTGCCTCCGTCCTGCCCTTCGGTTTTGGCGCACCCTGCAAAGAGGTTAGTGGATGCCAGCCGTTGGGAGCAGGAAAGGACGGACCGAGGTCGTGGTCTGGCGACTCTTTCGTCTTTCGGTCACTTGGACGTTTTCGATCGAAAACTCGGCGATCAGCGTCTTCTTTGTCCCCTTCCACCTGCTTTCCTTCCTCTCCGCCTCCTCCTTGAGATTCTTCAACCGCCTCGCTCCATCTTCCCCACCCCCCTTCTCCTTCTTGATCGTCTCTCCCACTTCAGATTTCCACCACCCATCCCACAAATCCCCCACCGCCCTGTTGTTGTTCGTCCACCGAAGGACCCGCAACGCGTCCTCGTGTTTGTGCAACTCCAGAAACCCATACCCCTTGCTCTTCCCTTTCCCCGTCAGGGCATCCACCTTGCTCGAATCCCTCACGATCTTCGCCTGTTTTACCTTCTGCCCGCTCTTCTTTCCCTGATTCTCTTTCCCCTTCCCAGCCACTTCTTCCTCTAATTCTCCGGGGTCCAGTGGTTCTCGCTCTCCCCTTCCGACCTCCTCCTCGAATTCTCGGATGGCGTAGTTTGCTAGTCGTTTGAGCATGTATTCCGTGACACCGACCGGTATTTGTCGTACGCTCAACCGCGTCTTCGATACGTAGAGTGAAGGGTTCGTCTTGAGCAGGTTACGACGGGCGTTGAATGAGTTTGTTCGCTTCTCCAACTCCTCTGCCGGGAGTGAATCAGCCGCAGGCGAGTTGGCCGTAATCACTGTCCCAAACGCGTGTGAATGAATTGATCTAATGAGCACGGTGCTGGATCTCACCCCCTTCGCGAAGCAGGTACGCATTTCGCTTATCCGCCTTCTCGCGTTTCCTTTCCCCTTCTTCCTTCAGCTTCGTTGCCTCGTTCCGGGTGACGGCTCGCACGACGTCCAACGTTCTCCCCTGCAGAACCAGACTCTGCGCCAGGCTCGACGAGGGGTCGGGGGTTAATATCGAAGGAAGCTTAAACGGATTGGGCTTCATCTATTTAACGCACGTTAGCATTGGCGACGCACCCCAAAGAATAGTGCTTACCGTAGAAGCCGACCCGGTGGTCTCGAGGTGCAAGAGGTCGCTCTTCTCGACGGCCTTGTCCGCGTCTTCGACGTTCCAGAAGCAGACGAAACCCGTTCCCCTGGATCGACCCGTCTCATGGTCCATCGTGATACGTGCGTAACGGAGCGGGCCAAAAACGCGGAAACTGTGCGGTCCAGTGAGCACTGGGAGAAACGCGATGAGACGAAACCACTTGCAGTACCCTCAGCTCATCATCCGTGGCTTCGAAGGGGATATTTCGAACAAATAATGTCGTTCCCGCCTCGGGTGCCGGTAATTGCGGTTTCTGGGGGTTTTCGCCCGCGTCTTCATCGTCAGAACTTCCTTCCTGAGAATCAGAGCCTCCCTCCCCGTCCGAACCGGACCCTGACCCAGAGTCGTCTTCGTTCTCGCTACCCTCCCCACCGTCCGAATCACCCTCACCCATCTCCACATCTTCGGCAACGTCCATTTTCGCCTTCTCCTCCTCCCACCTATCCTTGCTCAGCGCCCAATCCACCGCAATAACCCTCTCCAGGCCTGCTACTTCCTCTTCAGCCTTCTCCTGGTCCTTCTTGGCCTTCTCTTTGGATATCCTTTCCTCGACCCGTACCTGTTTCTTCTTCTTCTGCTTCGCCTGGATGAGTTGTTCCGCGACTCCGGCCCGGATCTTCGTACCATTGCACTTCTCCAAGGCCCGTTGACCATCTCCCTTGGACATCATCCACACAAAGGCGAAGCCCTTCGCCCGACCGTCCTCGGTTTTGGGAATGTCGATCGAATGGATGGGGCCATAGGGAAGGAACGTCGCCTTGATGTCCTCTTCCTTGATGTCGAAAGGTAGGTTTCGAACGATCAGGCGGTTCGCGCGACTAGGAGCAATTTTGGGGTTGGGTTGGAATTTAGTGGAGGATGGTGAGGCAGAAACGTGGGTAGAAGTGGATGCGATGGGTTTTTGGAGGTTGTCGACGCGTTTTTTGAGGGTGGCTGAAATGATCGAACCTTTGAAGATGTGGGCGTGGAGTTTCTTGATAGCATCCTGGGCAGCTTTGGGATCGGAGAATAATACGTATGCTAGGGTAGCCACACCGTTCAGACACCCATGCCCAGTTGACCCATGAACAGAGGGGCGTACCTTGAGTAGAGTCATCTTCTCCTGTCTGCAGCTTTGCCGGCCAATCGACCGTTTCAGCACCCTCTTGCTTACGGACTTTTTTCCACAAGACCTTGGCGTCGATCAAGGAGGGGAGGCCTGAAAGCACAACTGTCCGAATGGCCAGAGGGTCCTTCGGAGCAGTGACGGATCCCTTAGGATTCTTTGATTTCCCGGCCCTAGCAGGTTTAGCTGCCTGATCCACGTTCCCAGATGCCGAGGCGCTATCCTTATCTTTGTGCCTCGTCTCCGCTAGTTGGGCGCGAACGCTTCGGCCGTCGATCGTGAGACCTTCCGAGGATATTTTGTCCAGAGCAAGTTGGACGTCTTCCTTGATCGCGAAAGAGACATATCCGACCCCTTTCGAGACACTAGTACCATGCTCGAGGACGACAAACGCGTTTCGAACCGGTGCGATGTCGGAGAAGAGAGTTTGCAAGTCGGTCGAGGTCGCGGTGTAGGGGAGGTTTGAAACGAAGAGGGTTGACGACCTTGAGTCTTTGAAAATAAGGAGATAAGCCCCCCATTTCAAATGATATGAACGCGTACCAGCCGTTTCCTCTGCGCCCTCTCTGTGCTTTCGTTTCCCCAGCGTCGACTCTGAAGCCATTATTGCGGTCTGCTCGGTGGAGGACCCGTCTGGCTCGATCCTGATGAATTTTGCGCGTGATCGATCCAAGGAATTCCCACACGATGTCGGTCTCCTTCATCTTACGGGAGATGCTGTTACACCCTTCAAGTCGCCCACTTGGCACCTCCCCACCAGTCGCGTGCCTAGCCGTAATCTCTCCTAGCGTGTCCGGCAGTAGGCTAGTTTGGCTCTCACAATGGGAAGGTTTCCCACAGTTACGACACAGTTGCCAGAACGAGAGATGCCCGCAAGATTGACAAATGACCAGTGGGGGGACACCCGTCAACATTGACGGCAGCCACCGCGCGGATTGACTACCCCCTCCCTCCCGTGCTTCCTTTTTTTATTCCGCCGTCCTTATCTCGAGTGTCTTCTATTCAGTTTTAACGCGATTCTCGCGTTCTGATGACGGGATTCACATGCCAAGGTGGAGAGATAAGAACTGTCCCAACCGTTTGAATCCCCGCCCCATCATCCTCTCGCAACTATAAAGAACGCCGACCGTCTAGAAGCTCCCTCGTTGCACTCTCTGCCTCCCTCTCCTCCCCCCTCTTCCTTCTTTGAGAGATGTCTGAGCCAACCCTACCCCAAGGAGCCGGTTATGGCGTCGGTGCGTTGCATTCTTCCCAATCTGACCCCC
>Ga0307516_10003788_pt1 | contig 19203 bp, 15 predicted proteins | sample 19_EM_MG_FD_203310 | JGI IMG/M metagenome (GOLD analysis project Ga0307516, IMG submission 203310) | Populus trichocarpa ectomycorrhiza microbial communities from riparian zone in the Pacific Northwest, United States - 19_EM | ecosystem: Host-associated > Plants > Roots > Unclassified | place... | reverse complement strand
GCCGATTCGGCGGGATGTCGCGCATGCTCCTGCCGCCGATGGCGATATCGCCGCTGTCCGGAGCGATGAACCCGGCGATCATCCGAAGCAACGTGGTCTTGCCGCAGCCCGACGGACCGAGAATCGAGAAGAAGCTGCCGTGCTCGACCGAAAAGGACAGCGCGTTCACCGCCACATGATCCGCGAAGCGCTTCGTGACCGCGTCCGCGACCAGATCCGCGGTGCTCAATTTGCGGCCTTGATCCGGTCCAGCACCTTGCCTTCGATCTCCTCCAGCCCCGGCGGAATCGACGGATACCAATGAATGCTCTTCAATGTGCTCTCCGGAAAGGCCGCAACGAATTGCGCCTTGAGGCGGGGGTCCACCAGCGGCGCGGTGTCCTTGGCGGCCGAGAAGTTTCCCACCGATTTGATGACACGCGCGGCGTTTTCGGGCCGCATCGTGAAGTTGATCCAGGCGTACGCAGCGGCGTCGTTGCGGCCGCGGGCGGGCAATGCGAAGGTATCGAGCCAGCCGAGCGCGCCCGAGCGCGGCACGACGTATTGAATGTCCGGATTGTCGCGATTGAGCGTCCAGCCGCCCGTGTCCCACATGATCGCCGCCGTGAGTTCACCGGACCGGAACCCATTCAGGAGCTGATCCTTGTTGTCATAGAAGAATTTGAAATTGGGCTTGCAGGCGATGAGCACCGCGCCCACCTGATCCATGAGGGCGCTGTAGGCGGTCGGATTTCCGTATAACGCGAAGGGATCCTTGCCGGCAGCGAAAGCAAAGGCCATCAGCACCGGCCGCCGCAGACGTATCGCCGTCTTGCCCTTGAGTTCCGGCTTGCAGACATCGGGGTAGTCATCGACTTTCGCACGCTTGGTGTTGACCACCATACCGTCCGTTCCCCAGAGGTAAGGCAGCGCGTAGAGCTTGCCGTCGAGGGTTGTGTTGCGCTTCACGATATCGAGCAGCGCCGGCTGGAATTCCTCCACTTTCACCTTGGACAGGTCGATGGGCTTGTAGATGCCGAAGTCGCGTTGGACCGAGGTTATGCGGTCCTGCGACGGCTGCGCGAGATCATATCCAGCCCCGCCGGTGGCGCGCAGCTTTGAAATCATCTCCTCGTTGTTGGATAGAGTGACCTCGACGTCGATGCCGGTCTCCTTCTTGAATGCGGCGATGAGGTCTGCGGGAACGTAGTCGGCCCAACTGATGATGCGCAGCTTCTGACCGTCGGCGTTCGCGTCGCTGAATCCGAGCGCCACTGCCGCTAGGATTACGGAAATGCAGAAAGTCCTCATCTATTCTCCTCGCGGACGATCCCTTGCTGGGTTGGGACGAGTCTTGGCCCGTTGGCCCAACCGTGGATAGGGTAGCACGCTCCTCCGGCGTCAGCGCGGTAGCGGCGTCAGAAGGAGTAGCCACCGGAAATGACGAGAGTCTGCGGGCCGAATTTGAGGGTTGTCGTGCGGATCACGCCTTCGGTATCGGCTGTGACGTGGGTGTTGACCCGCGCGATCGAATAGGAGCCGTAGATATGCCAACGAGGCGTGATGGTGTATGCCAAACCCACGGTGGCCGCCGGGCCCACCGATGCGGTGAGGGAGAGTTTCGTGGGTCCGCCCAAACCGGCATTACCCTGGGCGGTCGATTTGCGATCGTAGAAATTGGTGTAGTTCACGCCCACGCCGATGTAGGGCCGGATCTTCGAATCCTCGCTCAGAAAATTGTATTCGAGCAGAAGCGCCGGCGACAGCCACCGGGCCGTCGACACCACCTGGCCGTTGTAGGGTACGGAGCCCACGAAGGCCGGTCCCTTGCCCTCGACCTTGTTGAGGGGGGGATATCCGAGTGCGAGCTCGAGCGAGAAAGCGGACGACAGACGGCGCACGTAACCCACGTACAAAGTTTCCAGATCCTGGGCCTTGAGATTCACGCCGGGAGGCACGTACGGTCCGGAGATGTCGTCAGCATGCGTGTGATAGAACACGGTGTACGAGCCGACTCGAAAGCTGTTGGCGTACACCTCGTCGGCGGCGAGGGCGCGCACTGAGCCGAGAAGCGCGGCGAGCGCGGCGGCGGAAATCAGCGCTCTATTGTTGAATTTCATGATTGCTGATTCCTCTTAAAAATTAGCAAAGAACGAGCGGGCCGCGAGGGCGCAGAATGGCGCGACCGCACCGTGATAACCTTGAACAAGCTGTTGCTCGGCCTGCGCCAGTGTCAGGCCGCCGCCCGCCGCGGACATGTAGAAGGCCAGTAGTGCGCCCTGGCTGTCGACAAATGCCGTCTGAATCGCGGCGAACGGCCCCGCGGGGGCGCCGTTCACGTCGAGTACCGTGACGAGGCCAGCCGGCAACGCGCCCCAGAAGGCTGCCATGATCTCGGTATTGACGCTGAAGAACACGGTGGGATCCAGATCGCCCCCGCACAGCAATGTGGGTGAAGCCGGCGCCCAATTGCCGTTGCGCAGATCATTCGTGTAGAGCGCCAGGCGAAAGGTCTGAGTTGGCGGCGCTGCGGCGAGCGGCACCCCCGCGGATGGCGTCGGCACGGCACCGTCGGGATCGGTCGCCGCATCGACCGCGTAGGCCACGCGGAAGGAGTTGTTGAGCAGGTAGGGCGAGCCGAAGCCGGCGGCAAACAGCGCCGTCACGGGATTGTTCGGGTCGACGATTGGCACCGCCAAGGCGGCGGTCAACGCGGCCGACAGCCCCGCCTGGCCGGGAATGCTCACCGTCGGCGTGGTGCTGTTGAACAAAGCGGTTTGCGGGAGCTTGCCGTCGATGAACAGGGTGTCGAGGGGCGTCACGTTCGGCAGCAATGTATCGATTCCCGCTGCGTAGGTCGACGAATAGATATCGGTGGGTGCCGCGTAGATGTTTCCGTATGCGTGCTGGTAGCTCGTCGTCAGCAGCGGGCCGAACACCGTCGACCCCAGATTGACGCTGCCGAAGAAGATCGCGTCGCCGAAAGCCTCCAAGGCATAGGGCCCCGACATCGGCGCGGCGGCAGTCACTGTCGCACCCGCGGCCTGCATTGCTCGCTGCGTGGCCATTGCGACATGGCCGCCCTCGGAATACCCGGTGATGAACAGCTTACCGTTGTCGGTCGTGGCTGCGGCGAAGGTCTTCGGCAGGGCGGTGCGGGCGGCCTTGAGGATATCCATCATCTCGCCCGACTGCTGCGCGGCGTCCAGGAACGGGTGATAGCCGAGCGTGGAGATATCGTAGCCGGCGTAGTTGGGGGCGACGACGATGTAGCCCTGCGCCGCGAACATGGCCGCTATCAAAGCCCCCTCGCTGTTCGTCGGGTCGGTGACGTCGGCGATATTCAATGCCTGATTGGTGTTCGTGCCGTGCGCGTACAGCACGATTGGCCGCGGACCGGAGCACCCGCTCCCGCCGGTGGGCACCATCAGCGCTCCGGAGGATTGGGTCGCTTCGTTGGCGCCGCCCACCGTCCAGAACTTGAGGTAGTAGAAGTCCACGCCGCAGGTCGGAGCGCCCGTCAATTGCAGCAGCTGCTTGCCGGAATCCGTTGCGCCGACCTGGGCGGCAAACGTCGCGGCGTCCGCCGAGGCGATTCGAAAGGGCGGATTGAGCGCGAGGCTGCCCGGTGTCGTGGATGTGCCGACCGGAACGGTCTGCGAACTGGATCCACAGGCCGCCACCACGAGGGCTGCCGCCAATAAGCCCAAAGGCCCCAGAAACTTTTTCATGATATCTCCCTACCCATCGTGAACGAGGACAATCGGATGTCCAGCGATGCACATCCCGTCTTCGTTGTTGTTGCGGCCGCCAGCCCGTGGCGGCGAAGTTTACGCTAACGGACGGAATCGAGCATCAGGGGCTTCCGCAAGCCACGCGTGAAGTTCACTGATGATCGAGAGCGCGATCCCCTCCGGCGTCACCGCTCCAATGTCCAATCCTACCGGACCGCGCAGGCGTGACTGCAACTTCGTCGACGTGGCGCCCAATTCCTCGGCAATACGCCGGCGGCGGGCGGACGGACCGAGCAGGCCGACATAATCTGGCACCCCGGCTTCGGCCAACTCGCGCAGGTACGCGACATCCGAGGGCAGATGATGACTCATGACGACCACAGCGTGGCACCCGGCGACGGCGACCCTGGAGCGCAGACTCCGAGCATCGGCACAGTGCACCGCTGCGCCCGGGAAACGTTCGGCCCGCGCATAGGCGGGACGATGGTCGACCACCGTCACGCGCCAACCCAAGCCCAAGGCCGCGGCCGCCACCGGTTGCGCATCGGGCCCGGCGCCGCAAATCAAGATATGGGGAGGCGGTGCAAGGAACTGAACGAAGGCGCGGGTGCGCCGTCCCGCGATTTCCGTGTCTATCCCGCGCGATTCGGCATCGGCGAGCGCCCGTTTCGCGGCAGCCACCAGCGCGGGCGACAGCGTCTGGAGCGGCGCTGCCGCCGCGACCGGCGCCGACGACGCTGCCGCGGCATCGTGGGTGCCGAGCACGAGATCCGCCGATTCATGCACCATGATCAGCGAAGTAGACCGCCCCGCGCGGGTCGCTTCTGCGGCATTGGCCAGCGCCGTTGCCGCGGGACTGCCGGGTCCCGCGGGTTCGAGCAGAATGCGCATGGCGCCCTCGCAGCCCGCGCCGATCCCGAACAGGATATCGTCGGGCCCGCGCATGTCGTATTCGACGGCGCGCGCAATACCGCTTCCCTGAACCTGATGTGCATGAATCGCAAGATCCGCTTCGAGGCAACCGCCGCTCAGCAGCCCGTAGTAACGGCCGTCGGGCATGATGAGCATGCGAGCGCCGGGCTTGCGGTAGGTCGAGCCGGCGGTGGCCACCACCGTCGCCAGCACGCCGTGGCTGCCGTTCCGGGACACATTTTCCAGCAAGGATTCCAAACTTGTGTCGAGCCGTACCTCGAGTCTGCCGCTATGCATGCCCCATTCTCGCAAAGAAGAGCCGGGAACGCGACGCGGTCTTGCCCAGGGCACCGTTGCCATCCCAATGGGAAGCGATCAAGATTCGACTCCGATGACACTTGACCCCGATACAAGAAAGCTCTACCAACAGGTCGCGAGCACGATTATGGGATCCATCATGTCCGGCAAGTACAAGCCGGGCGAGCGCCTGCCGTCGGAGCGCGACCTCGCCGTCGCATTCAAAGTGAGCCGTCCCACGATCCGCGAGGCCATGATCGCGCTGGAAATCCGCGGGTTGGCCGAAATTCGTCATGGGTCCGGGATCTACGTGACCGACCAGCCGGCTGCCGCCACAAATTCGGCCGACCTCGACATCGGAGCCTTCGAATTGACCGAAGCGCGCCGATTGTTCGAGGGCGAGGCGGCGGCATTGGCGGCCACTCAGGTGAGCGATGAGTGCATCGAGGAACTGGAGTGCATCATCGCCGAGATGGAGGACGAGAATGCGCGCGGCCAGCAAGACTGGACGGCCGACCGGCGATTTCACATCGCCATTGCGTGCGCCACCCGCAACACGGCGATTGCGACCGTGATAGAGAACCTGTTGGACATGCGGCACAAATCGCCGCTGTGCGTTTACATGTTGGAGCGCGCACGGCGAGTCGGCGTGCAACCGCGTGTAAGCGAGCACCGGCGCATTCTGGTCGCGTTGCGCAAGCACGATCCACGGGCGGCCAGGAATGCGATGCGCGACCATCTGGCGCGGGTCATCGAGGATGTGTTGGCGGCGACCGGACCCGAAGCGCTGGGGTCGACGGCACGGACGGCCAAGAAGCGCCACGACTACATACGCCGGCTGGCAATCTGAGCTGTGCCGGCGACCGTGGCCAGCGCGGGTGAGCTTCTCGACGCCAATCGCCGCTACTATGACTCGTTGTGGGCGGGAGCACGCCTGGTCGAACCGCAGCGCTTCAACACCTGGCCGCTGGTGCAATCTCTCCTGCCGCAGGGCGGCAGCCGGCTCGAGGTCGCGCCGGGCCTCCGGCCGCGACTGCCGCTGGATGGCACGCACTTCGTCGATATCAGCATGCCGGCGCTCGTCAAGCTGCAGGGACGCGGCGCATCCACGATCCTGAGCCAGGTCACCGCGCTGCCGTTTGCAAGCGGTAGTTTCGGCCTGGTCTGCGCGCTGGATATCGTCGAGCACGTCGACGATGAGGACGCCGCCCTCTCGGAAATATCGCGGGTGGCCGAGGCGGGGGCGTTGCTCCTGCTATCCGTGCCTCTGCATCCCGCGCGCTGGACGCCTTTCGACGATTTCGTCGGGCACCGTCGCCGCTACGAGCCGGAACGCCTGTGGAAGAAATTGGCGGAGCATCGGCTCGCCGTCGAGCGCAGTGCTGTTTTTGGAATGCAGCCGCGGTCTTCGCGCCTGCTGGATGCCGGCATGTGGTGGTTGACGCACCAGCGCGAACGGGCTCTGTGGTGGTACAACCGCGCCCTCATGCCGTTGGGCCTGCGGTTCCAGAAGCCGCTGGAATTGCATCAGGGCATGATAGCAACCGACGGCGTGGACGAGATCCTGATGGTGTGCCGCAAAGGGTGACGGTGTCCCACCCGACGCACATGTCGCGCCGCGAGGCGCTGATCGCCGGTGCCGCCCTGCTGTGGTCTTCGGCCGCGACGCGTAGCCGTGCGTCGTTGCGCACGGCCATCACCGAGGCGGTGGCGCCCGGTATCCACATCCGACGCGGCGTCGACGAGGATGCCAGCGCCGCCAACGGCGATGCGATCGCCAATATCGGCTTCATCGTGGGCCGGAACGCGGTGGCCGTGTTCGACCCGGGCGGCAGTCTCGATGACGGCCAACGCTTGCGCGCGCGGATTCGCGAAGTGACGCAGTTGCCGATTCGCTTCGTGGTGCTTTCTCACATCCACCCCGATCATATATTCGGTGCGGGAGCGTTCCAGCAAGACCGGCCGGAATTCGTGGGCCATGCCCGTCTGCCGAATGCTCTGGCGCAGCGTGGCGAATTTTACCAAAGGGGTTTGGAGTCCGTGCTCGGCAAAGGCAGGGCGGGCCCGGTGGTCGTCCCGACGCGCTTGATCGTGGACCGCGGTCAGATCGACCTCGGCGATCGTCTCCTTCTGCTCACTGCGCATCCGGTTGCCCACTCCGACTGCGATCTGTCGGTGTTCGACCCATCGAGCGCCACGCTGCTGGCAGCCGATCTATTGTTTGTCGAGCGGGTACCGTCGCTCGATGGCCGGTTGAAGGGCTGGCAGAACGCATTGGCGTCGCTGAAGAGCGTCGCGGCGAGCCGGGCAGTACCTGGGCACGGCCCGGTGAGCGTAAACTGGCCCTCAGGAGCCCGAGATCTCGATCGCTATCTGGATGTCCTGTTGCGCGAGACCCGGGCGGCGGTGAAGCGGGGAATGGAGATCGGCGAGGCCGTCACGTCGGTGGGCTTGTCCGAGCGCGGCAAATGGAAGCTATTCGACGACTATCAAGGCCACAACGTCACGCAGGCGTTCAAGGAGGTCGAATGGGAGTGATACGAGCATTGTCGATGCCGATCGTCCTTCTGGCCTTGAGCGCGGGTTGGGCGTCGAACACGGCCCGCGCCGCCGGCTCGCCGGACGGCGAGGAGACCGAACGGGCCGAGCGGTGGAAGGAGCTGCAGCATGCGCTGTTCGGCGACCGGCAGATACAGGACGGCAGCGCGTGGCTCGGCATCGATGCGCCGGCTCGCGCGCTCGACGCGGCGTTGGTGCCCGTCACTCTGACGGTCAAGGGCGACCGGGCGATCAAAGGCATCTATCTCGTCATCGACAACAATCCGGGGCCGTTGGCCGGCCATTTCATTTTCGGACCGCAGGGAGATCCGCATTCGCTCAAACTGCGCGTGCGCGTGAACGCCTATACCTATATGCATGCGGTGGCCGAGACACGCGACAACCAGCTGTTTTCGGCGGCGCGGTTCGTCAAGGCCGCCGGCGGGTGTTCGGCGCCCGCGGGCGCCGACGAGCAGCAGGCATTGCAGGACATCGGCCACATCAAGGTGCGGCTGATGCAACCGTTCGCGGCGGGCAAGACCATGGAAGCGCAGCTCATGATCCGGCATCCCAATTTCAACGGCATGCAGATGAATCAGGCCACTCGCCTCTACACTCCCGCCATGTTCATTCGGACCATCGACGTGACCTACAACGGTGCGCCGGTGATGCATCTGGATTCCGATATCTCCCTGAGTTCGGACCCGGTCATCAACTTCGGGTTCATCCCGCCCCAAAAAGGCCAGCTCAAAGTGCTGGTGCGCGACACAAAGGATTCGACCTTCGGACAGAGCTTCGATGTGCCGGCGCCCGCGGGATAGCTTGCGGGTCCGCGCGCTCGCGTTTCTCCTTCTCAATCCCATGTTGTCGTGGAGTAGCCCGGCATCCGGCGCGGAAGCGGTGGCCGAACCCGAAGGCTATTGGCAAGGGGAGGCCGATGCGCCGACGCCTTCCACCCTTCACGGCGGGAGGGTGGTCCATGTCGAGGAGCTCGAAACGCTGTTGCGGCAAGGCAAGGCGGTCGTCATCGACGTATCGACCATGCCGCGCCGGCCCGCGGAGTTGGCGCCCGGCGCTCCTTGGCTGCCTTTGCCGCATCGCGCGATTCCGGATGCGCTGTGGCTTCCCGGGGTCGGGACCGGGGTGGTGAGCCGGGAAGTCGATGACTTTTACCGCGGCCGCTTGGCGCAGGCGACGGCGGGTAATATCGACGCGCCGCTCGTCGTCTATTGCCACGAGAGGTGCTGGTTGAGTTGGAATGCGGCCAAAAGGGCGATCGCCTATGGTTATCGCCGCGTATCTTGGTTCCCGGAAGGAATCGAAGGCTGGACCGCTGTGGGCCGGCAGACGCAAGTCGCGACGCCACAGGGACCCGCGGCCCAGGCGCCCCCCGCCGACACGCTGTCGCCGAACTCCGACCGACCGGTGCGCGCCGACGGCCGGTTGCCGGCGCTCGCCGTCCTCGACCTGGAACTCACGGGGGACCTGGGCGGACCCGAGTTCGCGGAGGAGCATGCCGCGCGGCTCCGGACCGAAACAGCGAGACTTCGTCAGGATCTCGAGGGCACCGGGCGGTACCGGATTCTCGACAATAGTGCCGCCCAAAGCATGATCGATACGTTAAAATCGCAGCAGGCCTACCTTCACGATTGCAACGGTTGCGATCTTGACGTGGGCCGCTCGTTGCACGCGGACGAGGTGCTGGTTGCCTGGGTCAACCGTGTGAGCGGGCTCATCTTGAGTCTTACGTATGAGATTCACGAGGTGCAGACGGGACAAATTTCGGCGAGAAAATCATTCGACTTTCGCGGCGACAACAACAACGCGTGGAATCACGCCATCGATTACATGGTGCGGGACCTAGCGAAAAAATAGGGGAGTTATGTTCCACCAATTATTGACCCCGGTCGGCGGCAGTCTGGGGCTGTCGTTCCTGGTTGCACTACTGCCAATCGTCACCGTTCTCGCGCTGCTGGGTCTGTTGAAGAGACCCGCCTGGCAGGCGGCCCTCGCCGGCCTCCTGGTCGCATTCTTGGTCGCGGTGACGATCTGGGAAATGCCCGTGAAAATGGCCTTGGCCGCGGCCTGCAACGGCGCAATTTTCGCGCTGTGGCCCGTCATGTGGATCGTCATCAATGCCCTGTTGCTCTATAACATCGCGGTCGCATCGGGCCGGTTCGACGCATTTCGGGATTGGGTGATCGCCCGCTTGCCGAACGACCGACGAGTGATACTGGTCGTGATCGGATTCTGCTTCGGCGCGCTGCTCGAGGGGATCGCGGGCTTCGGTGCGCCGGTTGCGATCACCGCGTCGCTCCTCATCCTGGTCGGGTTTTCCGAGCTCGACGCCCTCGTGTTCGTGCTCATCTTCAATACGACTCCGGTGGCCTTCGGCGCGCTCGGCGCCCCCGTGACGGTTCTGGCCGCGGTGACCGGCCTGCCTGCGGCCGCGCTCGGCGCCATGATTGGCCGTCAATTGCCGTTGATGGCAATGATCCTGCCGTTCTACGTCATGGTGCTGTACGGCGGGTGGCGCTCCGTGCGGACGCTATGGCCGGTACTGCTCGTTGCGGGCGTGAGCTTCGGTGCTGCGCAGTTCCTCGCCTCCAACTATCTCGACTACACCCTCACCGACGTGCTGGCGGCGCTGGGCTCACTCGCCGCCACGGTGCTTTTCCTGCAGGTGTGGCGGCCGGCCGAGGCGGCCGAATACTCCGTCGTCCGCTCGCCGCAAGGCAGTTCGAAGTCATCCCTGCCGCCCGTGGCGGCGTGGCAAGGATGGATTCCCTGGCTGCTGGTGTCGGCCACCGTGATTCTGTGGACAACCTTCAAAATCGCCGCCATAGGCCAGATCAAAATTCCCTGGCCCGGTCTCAACAAAGCGATTGCCATTACGCTGTACCACGACAAACCGTACGAAGCGGTATGGTCATTTCAACCGCTCGGGACCGGAACGGCGATATTGCTCGCGGCACTCATCACTGCGCTATTGGTTCGCTTGCCGGCAGCGGAGCTCGTGCAGTGCGCGGTGCGCACCATCCGGCAGCTCTGGCTGGCGGTCGTGACGGTCATGCTCGTGGTTGCGCTGGCTTACGTCATGAACTATTCCGGTTTGGCCTACACCTTGGGTCTCGCCGTCGCCTCGAGCGGCGGCGCGTTCATCCTGTTCTCACCCTTCCTCGGCTGGATGGCGGTGTTCCTATCCGGCAGCGACACGTCGGGTAACGCGCTGTTCGGAAACCTGCAAGTTGTCGCAGCCCGGCAGCTGAATCTGAATCCCTTGCTGTTCGCTGCCACCAATTCCTCGGGAGGCGTTCTAGGCAAGATGATTTCTCCGCAGAACATCGCGACGGGCGTGTCGGTCACCAACCTGAAGGGCCGGGAGGGAGCGGTTCTGGCGCGCACCTTCGTCCACAGCATCGTCTTGACGTTGGTGCTGGTGGTCATCGTCATCTTCCAGCAGTACGTCGTTCCCGGCGTCATTCCGGCGTTCACCGCCGCAAAATGAATGAGCACGCCGCCGCCGGCATCGGCGGCGGCAGCCCCGTCGGAGCTTCTTCTCAGTTAATCCCCTGACTTTGAGTCCCTCTTGACATGCGCACGGCATTCAATTGCCGCATGTAAGCGAATGCTGACACCGACTGACAACATTATCCGGCCTGTCGACCATATTGGATGACTAAGAATAACCATCCACCCGCACCAGCTGAAGCGAACCCGATATGGCCTTGCCCCGCTATGCCGCCACAGGCGCGATCAGCTTTCTCGGGCACTATGTCAGGCGTCGTTTGCTCAGCCACACCATCGTGCTGTTGGCGGTATTGGCAGCGGTGGGCTGTGCGGTCGCATCGCAGTACGCGGTCAAGCACTTGGTCGACGTGCTGGGGACGCGGAATCCCGCCGCCCAGGTGTTGTGGGGTGCGGTCGGGCTGCTGCTTGCGCTGGTGGCGGGGGACAATCTTTTGTGGCGGCTGGCGGGGTGGGTGTCGACTCACGCCTTTGTGGCGGTGGGGGGCGACATGCGGCTCGAACTCTTCGATCATCTGTCGGGCCAGGGGACCCGTTACTTCGTCGAACGCTTTCCGGGCGCCCTGGCCGGACGGATCACGGCGGCGGCCAACGCCGCATGGGTGATCGAGAACTCGCTGACATGGAGCACGATCCCGCCGGGCACCGCCGTGGTCGCGAGCATTGTGGTGCTGGGGACGATCAACTGGCATCTGACCGTGGTTCTCCTGGTTGTCATCTCGGCGCTCGGCGCGACCATCGCCTGGCTGGCGTCGCAGGGGCGGGAATTGCATCAAAGCTTCGCAGGACATGCGGCGCACGTGAGCGGCGATCTGACGGACGTCGTGAGCAACATCGGGTTGGTGCGTGCCTTTGGAGCCGCCCGCCGTGAACAGGAGCGGCTCACCGAGAAGATCCAGAACGAGATGCAGGCGCAGCGCGCCAGCTTGAGATCCCTCGAGCGGCTGCGCCTGTTTCACGCCTTCACGGTGTTCGCCGTCACAGCCGGCGTGCTGGTCTGGTCGGTTGAACTCTGGCGGCGCGGACAAATATCAACCGGCGACGTCGTGTTGACCACCACGCTGGGGTTCACGGTACTGCATGCCTCGCGCGATTTCGCCATGGCCCTCGTGGACATGGTGCAGCAGTTCGCGAAGCTCGGCGAGGCGGTGGAGGTGCTCGGGCTGCCGCACGAAATGCAGGATGCAGCGGACGCCAAACCGCTCGTGATCGACGGCGGGGCGATCAGCTTCCGCCGCGTCTGTTTCACCTATCCGAGCGGACAGAGCGTGCTCAAGGACTTCTCCCTGGACGTGCCCGCCGGTCAAAAGATCGGCCTGGTGGGCCGCTCCGGAGCCGGCAAGTCCACGATCATCGCCCTCCTGCAACGGCTGTACGATTCGGCTGCCGGAGAGGTGTTGGTCGACGGTCAGAATATCGCGCGAGTGACGCAGGAGAGTTTGCGCAGTTCGATCGCGGTCGTGCAGCAGGACATTTCCCTGTTCCACCGTTCGCTGCTCGAGAATCTGCGCTACGGTCGGCCGGAGGCCAACGACGAGGAGGTGTTCCGCGCCGTCGAAGCGGCGAAATGCACCGAGTTCATCAACAATCTGCCGGAGGGGTTCGACACCTTGGTGGGTGAGCGCGGCATGAAACTTTCGGGAGGCCAGCGCCAACGGTTGGCAATTGCACGCGCCTTTCTCATGGATGCGCCCATCGTATTGTTGGACGAGGCAACTTCTTCTCTCGACAGCGAGTCCGAACAGGCGATTCAGGAGGCCCTGTCGCGGCTGTTTAAGGGCCGCACGGTCCTCGCCATCGCACATCGTCTATCGACGCTCGATGCGTTCGATCGAATCGTGGTGCTCGATCGGGGCCGCATCGTCGAGGACGGTCAGCCGCGCCGATTGCTGCAGACCAAAGGGGTCTACAGCCGAATGTACGGCCGCCAAATCCGGGTCGGCGTGGAGCAGGTGTGATGCAGCGATCGAGAATTTGTGCAGTCCTGGCGTTGGCCGCCGCGTTGTCGGGATGCCACACCATGCGGGGGGCGCCGCACCGCGATGGGCGGCAGCAGCCGGCGGCCGCCGAAAGTGCGGCGCCGCCGACGGCGTCCGAGCAGCCGCAGCCGGAGTCGCCGCCGCAAGACACGTCCAATCCGGAGGAATCGAACGGCGACGCGACCCAGTCGGCGGACGCCAATACTGCGGCGTTGGCACCGTGTCTGCCGATCGATGACAAGGCACCGAAGATCAAAGTCAAGCCGAAACCCGTGCGGAAAGCAGCGCCGCCGCCGCCGCCCCCGCCCCCGCCGGTGGCCGAGACGCCTCCGGATGGGATCATCGATGCGCGGGTCGAGCCGCTGCCGGTGTCCGTCATGTCGATACTGGGCAAGAAAGTCCAAAGTCCCAAGGGCGACGACCTGGGGCGCGTCGTTGATGTGTTGGCCGATTCAGGCGGGCACGTGCGCGTCGCCATCATCGATTTCGGCGGTTTCCTGGGTGTCGGCAACCGGAGGATCGCGGTCGACTGGCCGCTGCTGCGCTTCAATCCGGACCGCCGCGATCCATCGCTGCTGTTGAGCTTGAGCCGCGAAAAGTTGAAAGCGGCGCCGGAATACAAGGACGATCCGCGCCCGCAGGCCTTGATGGTGCCGGCGCCTGACACAGCGCCTCCGGGGCCCGCGGCTGCGGCCCCGCCCGCAAATCCGCCTGCGTCGGCAGCGCCGCCCGCCAGCGACCCCAAGAAGTGAGCGGATGCCAGCTCCGGCCGACAACGCGGGCCCGGCGAACCTCCCTGATGCCCGCGCCGGCCGCGGGCTGGATTGGTTCAACCTCTTCGTTGCAAATATCCAGACGGGGTTCGGCCCCTTCATCGCGGTGTACCTGAGCAGTCAGAGCTGGACCCAAACGTCCATCGGCGTCGCGCTCAGCATCGGGACCGTGAGTTCAATGGCCAGTCAGGTGCCGGCGGGAGCGCTGGTCGATCTCATGCCGAACAAGACGCGCGTCGCGGCGTTCAGCGTGGTGGTGTTCACGATCAGTGCGCTGATGTTCGCCATATACCCGATCCCGTTGTTCGTGTACCTCGCGGAAATCCTGCACGGTATTTCGAGCTGCACCCTGGGCCCGGCCATCGCAGCGATGAGCCTGGTCATTGCAGGCCGCTTCGGCATGGGACTCCGATTGGGCCGCAACGCGCGCTATGCGGCCGTCGGCAACGGCGTCGGCGCGGCCCTCATGGGGGCGTGCGGACAGTACGTATCGGAGCGCGCGGTATTCTTTCTCACCGCCGGCCTGACCTTGCCGGCGCTGTTCGCATTGTTGCCGTTGCGGCGTTCCGCCGTGGCGCCCGCGGAGCTGCGTCCGCCGCATCGCAAAGCGGGCGAGAGCCCGGCGAAGTACCTGAGCGTGCTGGCCGATCGACGCTTGTTGATCTTCAGCGCCTGCGCTCTGCTGTTCACTTTCGCCAATGCACCCATGCTGATGTTGATCAGCGGCACCCTGACGGCGCAGGGATCGAACCCGAGTTTGCTGATCGCCGCCTGCATCGTGCTGCCGCAGATCATCGTCGCACTGGCGTCGCCGGCGGTGGGCCGATTCGCGGAACGCTACGGCCGGCGCATCGTGTTGATGATCGGCTTCAGCATGCTGCCGCTGCGCTGCGTGGTGTTCGCGACGACTCAAAATCCGACGGTGCTGGTTGCCGCGCAGGTTTTCGACGGCATCGCGGGAGCATGTTTCGGGATCATGGTGCCGTTGATCGTCAGCGATGTGGCGGGCCGGTCGGGACATTTCAATCTGTCGCTGGGCGCCGTTGGATTCGGCATCGGCATTGGCGCCACCTTGAGCACGCCTGCCGCGGGATGGATGGCGGATCATGTCGGAACCAGGCTGGCTTTCTTCGTCCTGCTGGCGATCGGTTCGCTCGCCGTGCTCACCGCATTCGTCATGCCGGAAACGCGGCCGCGCCGGGATGCCGACGACGACGCGGGTGGCGCAGCCGCAGGCCACCCTGCGCGCGATGAGCACGACATCGCGGCGGAAGAGCCCGCACCGCCGGACACTGCGCCGCAATCCGGTACGTTGTCTCCGGACGAAAATGCCAGACCGAAACCGCCGGCGCGGCGGCGCGCCTGATCGATCAGTGGCGCACGACAACGTCCACGTCGCCGTCGCGGCGCGTGACCGTCGCCGCCACACCGTCGCCGTAGCGATGCAGGAGGACGTCGGCCGAGCCGCCGCTGAGCCGCAGGTTGCGCAGGTGGACGTGATCGAGGAATGCCGGCAGCACCGGCCGGAAAAACGCCACCTCGCGGCTGGCGTCGAAGAGTTCGAGGCCCAACGTGGCCTGCAGCAGGCTGAGCATGGTTGCGCTGGCCCATGCCTGCGGCGAGCAGGCGACGGGGTACTGGGTGGGCGCGTTACGCTGGCGCCGAACGAATCCGCAGAACAGTTCCGGCAGACGGCGCAGATCCATATAGGATGCGGCATCGAATAGCGCGCCGAAGACCGTGGCGGCCGCTTGTTTTTGGCCGTACCGCGCCATGCCCATTGCGATCAGTGCGTTGTCGTGCGGCCAGACGGAACCGTTGTGATAGGACATCGGGTTGTAGCGGGGCTCCAAAATCGCGACGGTACGGATCCCCCAGCCGCTGAAAACGGCGGGCGCAAGCAAGGTCTGCGAGACGCGCTCCGCACGCTCGGGCGATGCAATGCCGGTGAGCAGCACCTGACCCGAGTTCGACGAAACCACGCGGCAGGGTTGCTTGTCGCCGTCGAGCGCCAGAGCGTAGGTGGAGAGGTCCTCGCACCAGAATTTCTCCTCGAACTGCCGCCGCAGCGCAACCGCCTGCGCCTGCAGGGTGTTGGCCCGATCGTGATGGCCGAGCGCCCCGGCCAACAGAGCGCCGTGACGCTTGGCGCCGTAGACATAGGCTTGCACTTCGCACAAGGCGATCGGTCCGTGGGCCGTCCGGCCATCGCTGTGGAAGATGGCGTCATGGGAGTCCTTCCAGCCTTGATTTGCGAGACCTTCCTTCGTTTGCCGGAAGTACTCGACGAAGCCGTCGCCGTCCCGGTCGCCGTAGGTATCGATCCACCGCAAGGCCGCCTCGGCGTTCGGCCAGAGCGAACGCACCAATTCCAAGTCCCCGGTGCGGACAAAATATTCGCCGAGAAGCAAGACGAACAGAGGAGTGGAGTCGACGCTGCCGTAGTAGCGGCCGAATGGAACCTCATGCAGATTGGCCATCTCGCCGTGACGCATTTCGTGCAAAATCTTTCCCGGCTCCGCATCTCTCACGGCTTCGCTGGCAGTCGCCTGGTGCGCGGCCAGAAATTTCAGGACTCCCTTGGCGATGGCCGGATCGACCCACAGCGTCATCAGGGCGGTGATGAGTCCGTCGCGGCCGAAGGGGGTGCTGAACCACGGCGTTCCGGCGTACGGATACTGGCCTTGCGGCGTGTCGGTGACGAGCATGTACAAATCGGACACGCAGCGGCGCACGATTTCGTTGAATACCGTGTTGGAGCTGTCGACGCTCGCGGCGCGCGCACTCGATTCGCGCAGCGCGTGGCGGGCGGCCCGCATCCGCCGGTAGAAACCGCGGCCGCTCCAGTCGCCGCCGGTCCCCTCGGCGGGGTCGCCGGGCACGCCGTAGCGCACGAACACCCGACGCGTTTCGCGAGGCTTCAGCGACAACTCGTACGAGGCACGCGCGGTGGTCACGGCGTTCGGCGCAGGAGAAAACGCCAATCGCGTGATCCGCTCGATCTCGTCGAGCCCCGTGTATTTCAGCAGCACGGCGCTGCCGCTCTCCAGTTCCGCGGAAGATACGCCGTGCGCCGCGCGTGTCTCCCCGCGCACTTCGAATAGATCGGCGAAATCGGACGCAAAGCGGAACGTCAGCCGCACGTGCAGCGGGTGGTCGCTGAAGTTGCGCACGAGCAGGCGCTCGTAGCAGGCGCCCTGCCAGACGAACTTGAGGCGGTTCAAGTGAATCTGCTCGCGGCGGAACGCGATGCGCCCGTCGATGAGCAGATCGGGGTTGCTGAGATCGGCGCTGAACACCGCGTTGTCGTCCTGCGTCATGGAACTCAACAGCAGCGGCCGCGCTTCCTCGAGCAGCACTTGAAACTGCGACAAGATCCGGGTGTCGCGATAGTACAGCCCTTCGGAATTGCCCGGTTCGCCGCCGATGTCGCCGCGCTGATCGAAGACTGCAAACGTGTCTCCATGTTTCAGGGTGCGCGTGCGGCGTTCTTGCAGCGTGGCGTTCGCGGAGATGGCGTATTGCGGGGCCGGTACGACATCGTCGACCGTTTGCGCCGGCGATGTAGAGTTGAGCAGAGTTGATGTGTTCACACACGCCCCATTGTTGGTTGATTGTAAAAGTTGCATCTCGATCCCGCGTGCAGCACCACGTGGACATCACGACTAAGAGTGGCTGCAAGCGCATCGGTTCCATCGCGAAGCGGTGCGCGGGAACTACCCGCGAGTCGCTGCGTCATATACTCTCTACAACAATCCTACATCGGGACGGAACTTCGAAATGAGAATTGCACAGGTCGCACCGCTCACGGAAGCCGTGCCGCCGAAACTGTACGGCGGCACAGAGCGTGTCGTCGCTTATCTGACAGACGCATTGGTGGAACTCGGACACGATGTCACGCTCTTCGCCTCTGGCGACAGCCTGACGAAGGCGGATTTGTATGCCATCTGGCCGCGCGCCCTGCGCCTCGATCCCGATGTGAGGGATTATTTCGTTCCCTTGTTCATGCAGCTCGAAATGGTGGCGCGGCGTGCGCACGAATTCGACGTCATTCATGCGCATCTGGATTACTTCGGCTATCCGATGCTGCTCCGTCTTCCGACTCCGTCGCTCACGACCCTGCATGGCCGGCTGGATCTGCCCGAACTTCCCGCCCTCTACGGTGTGTACGGCGACATGCCGGTGGTGTCCATTTCGAATTCGCAGCGTTCCCCCTTGCCGCAGCCCAACTACGTGGCCACAGTGCATCACGGGCTGCCGAAGGATCTGCTCAAAAAGGGGGCCGGAACGGGTGGATACCTCGCCTTCCTGGGCCGCATTTCACCGGAAAAAGCCCCCGATGCCGCCATCCGAATTGCCGCGAACGCCGGCATACCGCTCAAGATAGCGGCCAAGGTCGACAAGGTCGACCAAGAATATTTCAGGTCCACGATCGAGCCGCTCTTGTCGCAGGGCGGCGTCGAATACATCGGCGAAATCGCCGAGCATCAAAAGAGCGAATTTCTGGGAAATGCCTCGGCCTTGCTGTTTCCGATCGCGTGGCGGGAGCCGTTCGGCCTGGTGATGATCGAGGCCATGGCCTGCGGAACCCCGGTGATTGCGTACAACAACGGGTCGGTGCCGGAGGTGCTGGAGGATGGTGTCACCGGATTCATCGTGCAGAACGAACGGCAGGCCGTCGAAGCCGTGGGCAAAATCGGCGGGCTCGACCGCGATCGGATCCGGGCGGAGTTCGACCGCCGCTTCACCGCGCACCACATGGCCCAGAACTATCTGAAATTGTATTCCCGGCTGGCCAAGGCGGGGCGCTCGGGCAAACGCCTCAACGGTCACGCGAATCTGGAGGGATCGCTGTTAACATAGGGGTATGTTACAGACCGATCCAGGCGCAGCGGCGGCGGAGGGTGCAAAGCGCCTAGGGTCCGCATTTATCGAGAGCTATGCGCGCCTGCCGGTGCATTTCTTCGCCCGCGTCGACCCCACCCGCGTGGCGGATCCCACCTTGATAGCGTTCAATTCGCCGCTGGCGTCGGAACTCGGGCTCGACGTCAGCGGCCTCGATCCGCGAACCCTCGCGGAAATTTTCTCCGGCAATCGTGCGGTGCCTGGAGCGCTGCCCATCGCGATGGCTTACGCGGGCCATCAGTTCGGGCAATTCGTACCGCAACTCGGCGACGGGCGCGCCATTCTGTTGGGGGAAGTGCGCGACCGCTTCGGCCGGCGCCGCGATATCCAATTGAAGGGCTCGGGCCGCACGCCCTATTCGCGAAGCGGCGACGGGCGCGCGGCTTTGGGCCCGGTCCTGCGCGAATACGTGGTCAGCGAGGCCATGCACACACTTGGAATTCCGGCAACCCGCGCGCTCGCGGCCGTCGCGACCGGCGAAGCCGTGTATCGCGAACGGGGGGCGCTGCCCGGAGCCATTCTGACGCGAGTCGCCGCGAGCCACGTGCGGGTGGGTAC
>Ga0307516_10003787_pt1 | contig 19205 bp, 20 predicted proteins | sample 19_EM_MG_FD_203310 | JGI IMG/M metagenome (GOLD analysis project Ga0307516, IMG submission 203310) | Populus trichocarpa ectomycorrhiza microbial communities from riparian zone in the Pacific Northwest, United States - 19_EM | ecosystem: Host-associated > Plants > Roots > Unclassified | place... | reverse complement strand
CATCTTCCCCTCTCCAGCTTCGACTGCTCAGAGAAAAGATACCCAACAAACTCCTATCTATGAGACAGAGTGGAATATTGCCTGTCGGAAAAGATAGTCGAAAACATGCTTACGGGAATAAAAAAATAAAAAAAAAAAAAAAAAAAAATTCCTATGAGGGGGCCGAAGAAGCTGGGCCAGCCGGGAAAGGAGGTACAGCAAGAAAATCCTATGAGGTGGCCGAAGAAGCTGGGCCAGCCGGGAAAGGAGGTACAGCAAGAAAATCCTACGAGGCAGCCGAAGAAGCTGGGCCAGCCAGGAAAGGAAGAACAGCAACACACAAAAAAAAAAAAAAAAAATCCTACAAGGCAGCCGAAGAAGCTGGGCCAGCCGGGAAAGGAGGAACAGCAAATTAGCCTATGAGGTGGGGACCAGAAGAAACTGAGCACACCGGTAAAGACTGGAAAGGGGAGCCTTAGAAGTGCCTGGAGAAGTGTTCATTGTTTCGTTTTGTTCCCTTTCTTTTCCACTTTCTCTTCTGCACGTGTTTTCTCGGCTCACTGCTTTCTTACGCACTCCCTCGCAGTAGATAGAAGAAATGGATAAATCACTAACGAACCGACCAGATAACTACGTATCCGCTCGGACGAGAAGTAAGCTAAGGCTTGAAACGAATGAAGTGGCAATGCACCAGGCACACGAAGAAGGGGGTGATCTGGTGTCTTCGGCAAGCCTTGTGTCAGCGTTTTTAACCCTGGGAATTGCCGGAAGCGCTAAGGCTACAGCCAGCGAGGATGAGATTGAGACAATCAATGGACCCGAGAATGAGCCAGCCACATATGAGGCGGCACTCAGAAGTCCTCAAGCAAGAGAGTGGAAAGAAGCTATGCGTCAGGAATGGCAGGCGCTGATTGAAAATCACACGTTCGATGTTAAGCAAAGAAACCGCAGACTCGACGATGACCGAAGTCCAGAAAAGAGACAGAATGAAGATCATGGTGAACCGATTGGATGCAAATGGGTCTTTCGAAGAAAGATCAATCCGGATGGATCTACCCAGTACAAGGCACGATTGGTCATCAAAGGGTACGCACAGAAGGAAGGTATTGACTATGATGAGACTTATGCCCCAGTCTCCAAGATGACCACCTTCCGACTCCTACTGGCTCTGGCGGCGCAACATGGCTGGAATGTGGATCATATGGATGTGGTCACCGCATTCCTAAATCCGAAGATTGACCGTGACAACATCCAAATGGCAACACCCCCGGGAATCGAATGGCTAGAGCCATACATGCCACGCGAAAGCATTCTGGTTCTTCGAAAGGCACTATACGGATTAAAGCAGGCCCCGAGACTGTGGTACGAAGAGATCAATGGATACCTACACTCCATAGGATTTCGACAATCAGCCGAAGATCCAAACCTATACCTCCAACCCGGAGTATTGTTGGTACTCTACGTGGATGATTTGCTAATTGCGTATGATGGAGCCAGAGGAAGGGGGCCCAGAGTCAAGAAGCTGCTACAGACAAGGTATAAGATGTGTGATCTGGGAGAGGCCAAGAGATTTCTAGGCATTGAAATTGAGAGAGGAGAAGATGGAGGTATAAGCATCTGCCAACGGGCTTACATCGACACGATCCTGAAAAGGTTTGGGTAACAGGATGCCAAGTCAGCAAGGACGCCTCTTGACCATCAAGTGGATCTTGCCAACACCAAGTGCGAAGACAAGACCGCCAATCGAAAGGAGTACCTGTCTATCGTCGGCTCCTTGATGTACGCGGCACTTGGAAGCAGACCGGACATTGCCTTCAGTGTCACTGCTCTGAGCAGATACAACGTTCAACCTCTTGAAATGCATCTGACCGCCGCGAGAAGAGTGCTTCGGTATCTGAAGACAACCTCCGAACTCCGCATCCATTACCAACGACTTCCACTCGGAAATGCTACGTCCTCACCCGTCTCGATAGTAGGTTTCACCGACTCGGATTGGGCAGGAAATCTCACGACCCGGAAATCGACGGGAGGATGCTTGTTCAGCCTTGGCTATGTCGATGACAACAATAAACTGGTAACGTCTGGCCTAATTCACTGGCAAGTGAAATCGCAAAGTGTGGTGGCTCTCTCAACGCTCGAAGCGGAGTATATTGCTTGTTCTCATGCCACGCGAGAGAGTCTCGGGCTGAAGCGCATGATCAAGGAGGCGGCAAGAGGGATGTCGGTGCAGATGTCAGAAGGGCCGGTGCCTATTGGTTGCGACAACCAAGGCGTGTTGAAGTTGATTGGTTCCGGAGTCGTACGTCAGAAGTCGAAACACATTGACGTTAAATACCACCACATTCACGATGAGCAGCAGCGAGGTTCAGTCAAGTTCCAGTATGTTACCTCAGCGGCGAATCCAGCCGACTTGCTCACAAAGCCTCTCGCCGCACCACGACACGAGCAACTTTTGCAGCTCACCGGCCTGATAAAGAACCCGTCGCAATTACGCTGGCAAGGAAGAGGGGGTGAGCGGCTGGATGAACGAATGAAGGATTGATGTGTGGTTTGATACTTGATTTGTTCTATTTTTGATTCTTTACTTGACTTTGGCATTGTTGTGAGTCGGCACTCTTTTTCCTGAAGCAGTTGTTTTTCCCACAGGGTTTTCACTGCCAGGTTTTAATGAGGTCGGCGGGGACGCGGGGTAATGGTTGCTTGATTCTTACATTGTGCTTCTTGTCTCTGTTGTTCCATTTGGTCATTTGAAGAAAGGGTGGGACTCAGCGCGAGAAGAGGGGGTGTGTTGGAGAAAGCTTCTCGACGCTGGCACCACCGGCGTCAGTGTGTGACATTTTCGGGTGACTCCCAAAGGAGTGAGCGAAGGAGCCCGATACGGACTAGCGCAAAGTCCGTCTATATACTGCTTGTTCTATTGCCTGTTTGCTTCTGTACCTTTTACATACTCCTACATATACAACGATAGTTCTCTCTAGCAGCTCTTGCTCCGCCTTCTCTCGTCGCTCTGTGAAGACATTCCGATACCTATTCTCTCCCTATCCCTCCTCTCACCCTGCTACCTATCCCAAAGCCCCGTAGCAACAAGAGTCCGTCCCCAGACGCATAACCAAGGCCATAATCCTGTTTTAGGCGGTCTTCAGTGTCCACACTGAAACGTGGAGACCTGCCTGCGGAGTTGTCCATCCAAATCCCGTCAGGAAGGACTAGGGCGATGGTTTTACGGGGGGAGAGAGGGGGTTCTTCGCCGGTTGTTCCCAGGCCAGGAAGAAAACAAGAAAGGAGAAGAGGACCGGAAGGAGAAAGGGGGAAAGGAGGAAGGGGTCGAGGCCGCTCTCTTCTCCAGTACGCACTGGAGCAGGACGAGATAAGCGCTCACCGAAGGAAGCCGAGAAAAGAGAGAAGAAGAGGACCCGGAGGAAAGTGGGGAAAGAGTTGTTGTATTTCTCTATCCAACTATCGACGACGAAGTCTATGTGAAGAAAGAAGGAAAAGAACTAAACGACTGAAGAAAAAGTGAGGGCAGGTGGAGGACAGACGCTAGCGGCGCCGACACTGCTCCAGTCGCTCCACTTTCCTCCACAAAAACGAGTGCTCGCGAGTGCACCGCAACAGTGGGAGCCGTGCCTGGGGCGGGATCGCCCTGAAAGCCGGCCGGGCTGGGCGGGCAGGCCTGAGCTGATGGCAAAGGAGCTGCAACGAACTAGCTTCGGGTCGCAGAGAGGAAAAGCGTGTACATCGGCATGATCTAGATAAGTCGCCCGCGGTTAATGGATAAATGAACAAAAAGCTATATTGGTGTGGTTGGTACCATGGAATAGGCTTTGACAAATGCATTGGGCATTGGGGCCACAAATATCGCACCGCGACGCCCACAAAACCACAGTGAAGGAGACGAAGTCCTATTACGCCTCGATGTGGTTGGTGTGGCTAGAATCCGGCGGTTACACCACAGATGAGGATTCCGTAGAGCCTACCCGCATGCCAGAAAATTCCCGGGGTAAAAGACAGGTCCGCCGTTAAACCGACCCTTGTAGAAAGGATCGTTGCGGCGTAGCTCGCGTTTTCCCAGCAAATTAACCTTCGCCCACGCCGCGATGAGTTTTTCCACCCATGTCTCCCGGGTCTGCACGGTGCACAATATGCAAACACCGTCTACCTCCTAAAGATCATGAGATCTTCCTCGTTTGCCCGGCCCGCTGGCCGACCCAGTCCAGATCAGGCCGGCTGCAAAAAAGCCCGCGGCCCAGTGGACTAGCGCGGACTGCTTCTCGCAGGCCAGTCCAGGCCGAGGCCAGGACGGCCCAGCCGGACTGTTGAGACCCCTGTAGTTGTGGTGGGGGGGAAAACCGGCGAGACCGCAGGGCGAGCTCGGGCTGTTTGTGACCTAGTTGCCACACCTCGTATTCTATTTGGACTTTGGTACAGAAGTAGTTAGTGACTGCCATCCTGAATCTTCCGTTGTATGTCCGGGCATTGGAGATTTTTGCGCAAGCGACAGCCACCAGAAACTTTGATTAAACACTATAAACTCTTAACAATTTTTCCCGCCATCACAATATCCGGTATAATAACAACCAGCCTCGTATAACATTGCCAAACAACACCAAACTCCCCACACCGCTACCAGAGAAACTAGCGCACAGCCAGGTGATGACTTCGGCATCTACCCCCGGCTAAGCAATCCCCGGAGCTCGCTGGCAGTTCCGGTCGTTTCTGCCCAAGAAAGCGGTGTCCGACCAGTGTTGTCGCATGTCTCGATATCTGCCCCGCGGTCAAGCAATAGCCGCACAACATCAACATTTCCCCTCCGCGCTGCCCAAGAAAGCGGTGACCGGCCCCACTCGCTGTCTCGTGTTTCTTTGTCCGCCCCGCGGTCAAGCAATAGCCGCACAACATCAACATTTCCCCTCTCCGCTGCCCAAGAAAGCGGTGACTGGCCGTACTCGCTGTCTTGCGTTTCTTTATCCGCCCCGCGGTCAAGCAATAGCCCGCACAACATCAACATTTCCCCTCCGCGCTGCCCAAGAAAGCGGTGACTGGCCGTACTTGTCTTGCGTTTCTTTATCCGCCCCGTGGTCAAGCAATAGCCGCACAACATCAACATTTCCCCTCCGCGCTGCCCAAGAAAGCGGTGACTGGCCCCACTCGCTGTCTTGCGTTTCTTTGTCCGCCCCGCGGTCAAGCAATAGCCGCACAACATCGACATTTCCCCTCTCCGCTGCCCAAGAAAGCGGTGTCCGACCGGAGTTGCTCCGTGTCTCGATATCCGCCCCGCGGTCAAGCAATAGCCGCACAACATCAATATTTCCCCTCCGCGCTGCCCAAGAAAGCGGTGACCGGCCCCACTCGCTGTCTCGTGTTTCTTTGTCCGCCCCGCGGTCAAGCAATAGCCGCACAACATCAACATTTTCCCTCCCCCCTGCCCAAGAAAGCGGTGTCCGACCGGAGTTGCTCCGTGTCTCGATATCCGCCCCGCGGTCAAGCAATAGCCGCACAACATCAACCCCTCCAAACTCCACTGCCCAAGAAAGCGGTGACTGGCCGTACTTGTCTTGCGTTTCTTTATCCGCCCCGTGGTCAAGCAATAGCCGCACATCAACATTTCCCCTCCGCGCTGCCCAAGAAAGCGGTGACTGGCCCCACTCGCTGTCTCGTGTTTCTTTGTCCGCCCCGCGGTCAAGCAATAGCCGCACAACATCGACATTTCCCCTCCGCGCTGCCCAAGAAAGCGGCGACATGTGCAAATTATCGACAACATTAACGCCAAGGGCGCCTCGCTCAATGGTGCTAGTGTCGTCACCGGACGATAGTATCTGTTGCAAGACGTCGCGGAGGCCGTAACTTGAGGCTATACCAAGCGCTGTCGGAGAACTGGAGTTGGTCCACTCGTGGAAACCCGATTTGAATAGACACCGGTCCTCATGTCCGCCGGCGTGATTAGGAAAAGACAATATCCAGAGTAGCCGTACTGAATCGTCGGTTAAAGCCTGCGACACGGCGTCCCATAGGGTTTGTGAAAGCTTCCGGTCGGATTCGCTCCGGGAGCCAGTTTTCGCTACGTCTTCGGCGTGGAGAATCCAGTTAACGACCGGGTAGTAGAAAGGCTGGCTGCTGCCAATCTCGTTGTGGTGGCTTCTAAATTTCCGTGAATGCCGTGATAGAGCCACTAATCTGATCAGTTCGAGAGCTCTATAATGCGGATGAGAAATCCAAGATCAACAAGAGTGAGTCGCGGAGGGCGTGGTGAAGGGCACAGAATGTTATGAAAAGAATTCCTGATGGGGAATGGGGGAGAAATACGGCGCTTACGAACCTCCTGTCAGCGCAATCGAAACATTCGCGTGAGTGGGATCCACTAAATAGCCGGCAATTCTATCCTGTTGATTTGTATCCCGGGTATGCAAGTCATCGACTTTCGAGAGCAGGAACTCCTTCGCCGATAAGTGCGTAAAATGAACACGTCCGTCCACAATCTCCAATAATGGGCCACATATCTCCAGCAAACTGTTGGGCTGGATTTTGTACTTGGCAGGTGAGGGATCGAAGTCCTCTTTGATACAGTCTGGGTCGAGAGAAGAAACCCATGCCAATGTTTCAACACTTAAAGGATCCTTCGCCATGGTGACCCATTCAAATATCTTCTTCCGTTGTTTCCGATCCCTTGGAGTATTTCGCGGTGGATCAGAATCTAGTCGGAGCAAAATTTGTTCGTACATTTCGTTTAGTGAGGCTGGTGGCGACTCGAGCTTCTCAGCTATATTCACGCAGAATTCGGAGAGAAGCTCGCCGATCATCAAGACTGCGTAGCGAAACATTCCATTGCCGTGACGTGGGACCTTCTCAAGGATCGTATCTGCATGTTGACGCAGCTCCTCGTGTTTGTCTATACTGACTTGCAAGTATTTGGTGATGTCGTCAGCGGGAGTCATTTCCACCGTTCGGATGTTGTGGCTGTTTGGGTGCTTCGTGAAAGCCTTTTTGATATCGGTATAATTTCGGCTGGCGACACAGAACCGAATGTTCTCCACATCGGCTGGCAGCAGAAGTACAGCATTTAAGAATTCAGACCGCTGCGTAGTGCATTCGTCGAGAGCGTCAACGAATACGATGATCCTCAGCGGGAATTGGCGAACCATGTCCAGAAAAATCGCCCACAACGTCGCGAAGTCAGTGCAATGGGCGGACCTCGCGTTCTTTTGTCGTGCCGTATTGAGTACTGTGAAAAGCGGGTTCAACTCGCTGTCCGCAACCAGCTGATCGATGAGATTGGCAATTATAGCCGCTGCTGTAGATGTCGCTGGACTACCGTCTTTGCAGAAGAAGTGCAGTACTTTTCGTTTTCTCGATGAGGTGCCCCGTACTGTCGCTATCATGAAACTGGAAAGTACAGACTTTCCTGCCCCTGTGGTGGTCGCAATCGTTAGTGATATTACTTCTTTACTTTGGCGTAGGGCTCTCACCAGGTTGGCCATAAATCCACAGATGCTCTCGCTCCTCGCCCTCGATTACGGAATTGAACCCCTCCGTCCGCAGCATCCAGATACAAGTATCCGGCGTTCGGTTCGTGAGATTGCTGTCGAGCTCCACGTCAGGGTTTTGGAGTGGGTTCAACCACGTTCGACATTTGATCAAAGTTTCACTCTCATTAGCTGCAGGTCAATTAGCTCCTGAGTCCTCATTATACAGGAAATGCGGAAACATACCGTCGATTAGCTGTGAAATCCTGGCCTCAATTTTTCCAAGTCCTGATAGTTGTAAAGTGTCAGATACTGCGCTGCATAAGACTGTAGGAAACTAACGATTCACAGTGTCCTCCAACGAGGTTCCCCATCTGCTGACTGTTTCGTTCATATCTCGAAGGTCCCCGGAGATTTCTAATAACTCAATTAATATGCCATGCTGGCGGCCGTGCGAATGAAAAAAGTGCCATACCGATGATTTGAGCGATAGTCACGCCTTCCACGAGCTCCCGAAGGACTGCCTCCTTAAGCAAAATCCCGTCTAGCATTGGCTTATACTCGATACAAAACGGCTTCAGACTGTTTTTGAAGGCAGCTAGACCGATGAATTAACCCTGGTGAATATCGTCTCTTAATTGCGGATCACGACGGCACTTACTGATGCAGCTGCGGGGATTGAAATAGCCTTCGGTCTTGAAGGCCACCTCGAAGACATCCGCATATAGTTCGGGTAGCGTCGTGTTGAACGTGTTGAACACTTCGTGTCGGACCAGGGCACTCGCGGGCATTTGCCTGACGAATGCGTCATAGATGCAGTGGTAGAAGTCGCACTTCGTCAGAGTGGTAGTAATGATGTCGATTGCCTGCTCAAGGTTCTCGAGGGTCTCGTAGTGGTTCAGCGCTACCTGGGGTTGGACAGTTAAAAAATCATCACAACCTAAGAGGTGAGGCCTCACTAACCCGAAACACGGTACGTATTCCTGCCCACACAAGGGCAGTAATCTGATATCGACCCGTCACGTCAGTAATATTTCAGCCGCTGCAGCGAGGGTTCATCACATCTGGTTGGTGCTGTATCGCGACGTCCACAATATGAAGGTATTCGTTGATTCGCTTCAACATCCTTCCAACAGTCTGCTGCCGGGGGTTGCTCCTGTTGTATTCTTCCAAATCCTCTCGGACCGCTGTAATGGCTATCTTGAGATTCATTTGGTTGACGACCTCCTTGCCGAGTCTCTGCAGAACCAACTGCCGGGTTTTCTCCGTGATATCGGTTGCCGGTGCTGGGACTAACGATTCGGGGACTGAGTTCGGGGGTCCAGGTGTCGCTATTAGCTGTTTGGTTGCTACAACAGCTGACTTCGAGGTTACATCAAGGCGGGAAATTAATGGTGCTGCCCGCTCGCCGCTCGAGCGTTGATCTTTCGCGGTAAGCGCGTTGTCCGATGTACGTGCTGGCGAAGGCGTCCTTGACCCTAGTCTGGTCTTCGACCCAGAGCCGACCCCTAGGTACCACTCCCCTATCCTCCGGGCACGCTCTGAAAACCGGGAGTGTTCCCTCCCTTTCTTCTGATTCGAACTCATCTGTGTTGCAACTGAATGTCTATATCGCTTGCGTGGCTTGTCGTTGACGGTGGAGTGCACGGTGGTTGCAAGCTTAGTCGACAGAGTCTTTGCAGGATGTGGGATCCTGAGGAACCCCACTCACAGAGTTGGCGATCGCCCCGCTCCTAACTACTATCCAGTGTCAAGCGCTCATTGGTTCACATGGACGGCAGGATTAGTCCATGCGGCAACGACGAAAACCGTACCCAATCAAACTTTCGCCCCCCCATCTGCATATCCACGTCGCACAATGATCTAGCGATTAAAAATCCCCACACAGTATATAAACAACTGTTTCGTCTGTGCATCTCTGGGGCGAATAATTGTCGTTGAGATAGAGTAGATGCTGTCGCGACTACCGGGTTTAAGCGAGCATTTAGTATTTGCACGTAACGGTGATATGCGGTTTCCAAATGGCCCGCTCTAGGTTACAGGGCGAAAAGAGGTGGACGGTGTTTGCATACACGCATACCGTGCAGGTTTGACCCAGCCCTGCTGTTGGGGACGTGGGTTGAAGTTCTTTTCGCGGTGTGGGAGGGGTTAATTTGTCGGGAGACGTGAGCTACGGCGCAACGATCCTTTCTACAAGAGATAGTTTAACGGCGGACCTGGCTTAAATGTTGGGAAAAGGTTGAACGCGGGCGAGGACTCTACAGAATCCTCCTCTGTGTTGCAACAGCCAGATTCCAGCCACACCAGCCACATTGAGGCGTAATCGAACTTCGTCTCCTGCTCCATTGTTACGTGAAACTTCGGGATTTTGTATTTACATAGAGATATCCCTGCAGTTTTAATTTTCATTTTTCAGCTATTCACTAGTCGTGTGCGATCTATAGATCATGGCGATGTTCAAAAATTTCCTTCGTGTCCTGAAGGTGGCTCGTTTTGCCGTCCGCCCAGGCCTGTCCCGAGGCTGGCCTCTCCGTGCCGCCGTCCCGTGCACGGCCTCCATCGTCCTAGTTCGTTACGATAGGATTTGGATGGCTGTAGGACGGCGGATTTGTGTGGGGGGTTTTTTTTCGCTGCCGCGCCGCCATCTGCACCCAACCCACCAGACATCCCGCCCCAACAAGACTTCTGTGGGGAGAGAGAGAAGGGTGGTCCGTCGCTGGTTACCCCTGGGCGACGGGGGCACGAGAGAACGGGAGACAGGAAAGAGAATGGTGCTGACTGGTTCCTCACTGGCACGCATTGGAGCAGGACGAGGCAAAGGCACCGAAAAAAAGAAAGGAAGGCTGTAGTATTCTCCGAGTGTGTATCTAGCTGAGAAACGAAGAAGCAAAAGAACTAACACGACGGAGAAGAGAAGTGGAGGGGGAGGATGGACATGAGCAAAGACCGGGTACTCGATGATATCGCTATTCGCCCCGCGGGTTCTGTCTCCCAGCGACAACTCCCTGTTGATAGTACATACAAGCCACTTCGCACACAACGAGCTCCCGATCTCTCCTATGTACAACTCCACCACCCCTCGTCCGATCGCCACGGTAATCAGATATTCTTTTCCCTTTTCTTTTGGCGCCCCTCGTCTCATATTGGCCGGTTCTACATCTGTGCTGGTTGTTGTGCGCCGTGGCTGCCCGCAAAGACAACTCAGGCACTAGCGCAATCTTGCGGGGTGGGCTCGCACGGACCCCGCAGTCCGTCCAGACGTTACTGGAAAATCCTTTGACTGCCAGGACTAGTGGCCATAGTCCAGTCCATGGCAGGCCTCGGGCTGCCTGTCCCAAGGAAGATGGGGCGCACCAAAGAAACAACTAAGGGAATGACATAAGAAATGACAAAAGAACACGACTTCCCACTCCTTTTCGGTGGAGGCCATGAAGGAGGGCGTGGGGGGTTTTTTTTTTGTTCAATCATACTCGCAGTCGACCTATATAGATCATGGCGGCGTACACTTTTTCCCGGTTTTCCTGTCCGCAGTCCGCGCGGTGGCGGCGGAGGGCGTGGGGAGGAACAGTGGTCGTTCCTCAACCTCGGCACCCAGCTCCTCAGCCTCCTGCCCCTGCTGCTCTTTCCGTTCGCTCCGCTCCCGGAGTTCCTACGCCGACGCCTCGCTCTTCCTCAGCCGGGACTGGTACCAGCCTCTCCACATTCGTATGTACGTGTCAATGGAGCACACCTCGCTGCCCGCCGCAGTTGCCTTCATGCTCGCGTCTACCACTCTGCCCCGTGCGGAATGCGCGCTGTCGTCCTCAAAGCGGACGCCGTTACCGATCCACACGGGCGGGCTACGGAAGAACTGGTGTCACCTCACAGTAAATCACTCGCAGCCACATCTCGTCGGGCCCGATTCTCTCCTGCAAGGGGCGTCGGGGGCAATGACTCTCTCTCTCTCTCTCTCTCTCTCCCAGCCAAAGCCGGAGTGTACATATATCGCCATGATCTGACAGGGTCACATGCGATCAATGAAACATCATCATAACCATCAAGCAAAGCCAGAGCGTAACAAAACTTCCAATAGATTAAGGAAGGTAACAGCGATCTCCCTTTCCTCCCCTCCCGGCATCTAGCCGACAGCAGCGGCGAGACCTTTGGAGAGGATCCAGGGCACAGCGTCATAGCCGCCAGTAGGGATAGCCTCGCAGTAGAGCGCAGCCCCCCCTCCCCCGCGGGGCAGACGCAAGTCCTCGGGTAGCTCTCGGTATACACCGCCGAGCCCGGTGCGACGGCGGCGAGGGCGCCAACGCGCTGGCCCCTGGATGGACAGCCGGCCCAGATCTCGGCGACAGGGACGGTGACGGTGGCGGGCGGTGATGAGGGATTGCGCGTGTGGCATCCGTATCCTTGAACCGATTCGACTTCCAGGTCGAGCAGCAGCCGTCACGACGCCGGGGAGAGGCCGGGGATATACTCTCTCCTCGAATCGTTACAGACGCGTCGGAGGCATGCCTCCGATGAAGCGGATTGGGGGGAACGAATGAGATGGAGAGAGAGAAGAATGAATGACTGACTATCGATCTATGGGAGCGGAAAAGAGAGACATTACACACACCGGCCAACCGGCCTAGACGTGATGTCGGCATCGGCTGCGCTGCCTTGACATCGCCTCGGATGCCCCGCCATCGCCTACCATGTCTATGGCACCTGTCTCGACACCCGCAAGAAAACCACCCTTTCCAAACATGCTCCAGAATCAACGAAACATAACCCAACAGAATCCAGAACACATCAGCAAAACCTAATGGTGTCGAGGCCACGTACGCAACACCCAACATATGCGTCAACACCCCCCATGGCCTCACACCACTCAAGAATAAATGTAGGGTCAAACATAGCCCAATCCCATCAACGCAACAAACTCTCGATGCTTCACTCCCTCAAGGGCTTTGGTAAGCCTATCTGCGCGCATTTCTGTCATCGGTATGTGGCAGATGTTGAGGTATTCTCGTTCGATACAGTCGCCAAGGTGGTGGAAACGTAGGTGCATATGGCGGCTATCCGACGAGAACTTCCAGGAGCTGAGTCCTTGGATGCAGCTCTGGTTGTTTAGGATCGCCGGTCTCGCCGCTGCTGCTGCAAAATGACCGATTTTGTGTAAGACGCTCTCAAACCTGCAGGTTCTTCCAGGCTTCAGTGGTAAAAACAAGTTCTGCGTCCATAGCCGATTGCGCGACTAACTAATCCTTGCTTCTTGGGCTTCCATAGTACCAAGATTCTATCGGCATGGATGACATATCCGCTCGTAGACTTGCTTGCGGCCGAATCTCCTACAAAGTCGGCATCCGCATGGGTAAGCCAAAAAACCATTCTGTAGGATTTCCGGACCGATGAGAAGAAGGGAGAATCCAAGCGTAGCCTTGAGATACCGGAGAACATGCTTGATAGCAGTCCAATGCTCGACAGACGTATTTGCTGAAACCCGACCGAGAACTCCGACCGTATACGCAGAATCGAGACGGCTACCGAGAGCGATGTAGAGAAGGCATCCAGCTGCCTCTCTGTACTGGGTTGTGTTGAAAGCCTTTTCTTCTCCGGTGCGCATATCCAGCTTGACAGATGGTTCCATCGACGTTGCTCTACCACGACAAGAGAGTAGTTATATCGGATTTTTCAAGAACCTTCCACACGTATCTGGATTGATCGATGTAAATCTGGCGTAGTTCTCGGTTTCGTCGTATGGATAGTCCGATGTGTGTCACCGGATGAACCCTTCGTGGAGAACCCTCTTCCGTAACCTTCACGACATTATAATATCTTCTTTTCGGCAACGATCTTACTATCGTCAACACACACCCATTACTATCTTATCACGGCGCCAGAAACACCTATCATGACCATTTTGGCATGCGTACAGCGGGATAACTACGTTCCCCCCCGGGTATACAGCAAGTATTGAAAATTGTGGCCGACCCTGGGGCTTTTAGAGGTAGTAATTCGGCACGAGCGCGGAAGCAGTCAGCCTACACACGCAAGATTAGCACCGTGTAAACAGAGATCTACAGAGGTTTATGAGAGAGATAAAGGTGATCGTAGACGAGATGATCACAGCAAGAACAGTCGCGGCAGGGCGCGGGCACAGCAGGAGCCGAGGCGACAATTCTTGTGTTATTGTATATTGCATGTGAGAGAGTAAGAAAGAAGAGAAAGAAGAACCAAGTACAGGACGACCTTCCGCTGCCGTCTAATCGGGCGATCCCGGAAACTCTTTCCCGTACAGAAACGTCTGGGGGTGCCGAGATGCAAGAATTGCTTAGCCGCGGGTAGACGCGGAAGGGGCTGACCGGCCAGGTACCAATTTCTCTGATACCGGCGTGGGGGGGTCAGTGTTGCGTGGTGATATTATGCGAGGCTAATGTTGAAAGAATATCGATTAGTGGTGAAGACACAGATCAATGATAGGAGTTCGATCAGGTTTAGAGTGTGCTCTGGGTGCTGTGCGATTGATGGTGTGCGAGATTGGTACCGGGCGAATGGGTACTGGACGATCGAGCAGCCTCAACTTTGATCCTCCACTTTTACTTCCCGGCTCTCCCGTCTTACGCAATCGTGTCCTCAACAAACAATCCAAACCCACACCTGTAAATATGCAGCTTCCAACAGTTCCCATTGTGGTGGATGGCTAGGGAACGGGTTAGTGTGTAATTAAGTAAGTTGCCAGGCGTTGCCACCAAGATCTCCAATGCCCGCGCATACATACAATGAATTAAGATGCAGCTTAACCCCAGTGATGGGATGCCCTCGGCAGCGCCACCGTTGAGAAGCAACTTCTCGTTTGCTTCGTTGCAGATTGATAATTTGTACGGCATGGAACCGCAGGTTACCGATGGAGGTACCGGCAATAAAGCTTTGGTGAAGAAATCCACAACCCAACCCCATAAACAAAACAGAAACAACAGTCCAAAGGCTTTCACCCCCGCAGGAATGCCGGTTGTGCGCTGTAGTAGCGCGTCGCAAAACTCCGCTTCCCTCTGTACCCCCAACTCAGTGCTCCCGCGACATAACCATTCTGGCGCGCACGGCGTGGCGATTGAAAAGAAGCATCGTCACGAGGCCTACGTAGCTGCCAAGGCCGACGGCCGGCTAATAGTAGCGGAATGTATTCGGTTCGAAAGGAGAGGGGTTGGCAAAATGGCCAGTGCCCTGAATCCGCGGTCAGAAAGAGTGGACACACACAACATGAATCCCGAAGCCAACATTTGGTGTTCTACCGCGTAGTCTTTTCATATTCCGGAGGTTCGTTACTGACTAGTTACATATCAATGAAAACGATGAGTTCAGGATGTGAGTGATGCTTGCGCAAAAACTGCGGATGGACAGGCGAGAAGAAAGAGATGAGGATCGCGTGTCCGCCACGATCTCCTCAACCACTGCAGACTCGATGGCACGAGGGCAGGTGCAGACGGATTGCCGCTCGGAATCGACACGGCCATGTGGTGCCTCTGAATTCGATCGGTGTAACGGCTGAGCATTGGACGAAAAGACGGAACGCTTTGCACCTTCCCCAATCGAGTGTCCATGAGACGCATGCCCAGGCACGGTGGATCCGATTGGGCGGACGGAACGGACGCAATATCAATGCCAGTAAAATGTCTTAAAATGTCAACAATATTCGCGGCTGCCCTTTTCCCATGGGAAGTTGAATAAGCCCTTTCTGCCGGTGCAGCAAGGTGCATGAAGGTACGTAAAAACATCCATCCCCGCGGACACTGCAGTAGGGTGATATCAGCCACTATATAGCCGCTGCGTGGTGTGACCCCCACTTCTGACAGTTTTGGTCGTGATCGGTTGCCTCGTCCCCCCCTCGTCCGTAACGGAGGACCAGATCCTGGCACGGCATGATGCGAAATGTTAGATGCGCTCTGTATGGGCCAGTGAGCTTGCTTCCTCGAGTCCAGGGAAGGGTTCTGCTGCAGCGCTCGGGGGGGTGGCCGTCGTCGGGGGCCCGAGATTGCTTCCTCCAGCGAGACAACAGCAGTCAATCCCCGACTGTGCCTGGCCGAAAGGGACCGCCCATCGAGCCGAAACGGCACGCATCCACGGCACCGCCGAGACGGATGCCGTCAGAATGTCTCGCACATGCTGGATCGCGGTGGGGAAGCTGCTGCTGCTGTAGAGGATGCCCGCCAAGACTCTAATCTACTCCACCCGCAGTCTTCACAGAGGGACGGTCTGAAGCGTGTAGTGTAGCGCTTAAGACTTGTCGCATGAGCGAAATGTCACAGAATCCCTTCCGGCAGCTCGCTGCCACGTTTTCTACATCGGTTGGATGCACAGGGCAAAAGAGGCAGGCAGCCAAGCAGCCAAGCCGGCAGGCAGGCAGGCAGGCAGGCAGGCAATCTCGACGGACGTGGCGGACAACCGCAAAGTGGGCGCGCGATGCGGAGTCGAGGCACGACTCAAAGCCCGAAAGGCTGACAGAAAGCGCTGTCCAGGCTGCACCAGGTACGACCCATGCGAGATGCATACACAGGGCTCAGCTCGGACAAGTTGGCCGTGCGCATCGACACTCTTCCTTCTGCCACTCGCCACCTCCCCTCTCAAGCCCCCCTCACTTCGCCTCCCCTACACAATCACCCGGCCGCTCGTATCCGTCGTGGTTGAGGGGCGGTTAGGCATCACCGGTAGTTCCGCCTTCCAGAACGGAGAGGAAGCCCGTTAAAGAAGGGACGGGGAGGTCGCGTAGGAAAGACAATCCAAGACACACACGGCCGCCCTCCGCTTTCCGTTCCTACGTACGATGCCATTCCATTGAGGGAGGGTGGGTCTTGTGCTGCAGCGAAGTTAATATGGAGAAGGGGCTACCAGCTGCTCGATCGGGAGGTAGATATCCCTTCCCTGTAGGTCGCCGTTGACGGAACGTTGGAATCAACTGGTTGGCGGTTTCGTATACGCACCGGGATGGTTTGTAATAGCTAGCTACTGCACATACATACATATATTTACTGGGGCTCAAAATATCGGACAATTCCAGCGGAGCTAACGGGGATGGGAGTATGTAGGTATGATATGTATGTCGACAGCGGACCACCCCCCGTCGCTCCTCTGTTCAGAAGGAGCGCGAGCTGACGTGAAGCTGGAAATCCACAGACGAGTGGATGAATGCATGTCCATTCTCGGCCAAACCGCAGCTTGCGTTGACGCAGAGAACCACGGCCTATATACACGCAGTACCGAGAGTCCATGCCCACTTACTGGACGACCAGATCCGCTCGGCTTCCTGAGCAAGGCGGGAAAGCCATGCCTGTCCGTATTCGTTCGTAAGCAAGCCCCGTATGTACGTACGTCGTCTCGTAGAGTGCGCTGGAGCAGGAGACGGAGGGAGAAAGCGAACGGGAGAAAACTTCAAGAGAAGCCTGTTGCGGTAACGTTCCTCCGCTGCTGCTTCGCTGCAACTAACTAACCAGGTAGCCATGTACCAAGCAAGTATCTAAGCATGTACGTACGTAAGTAAACCCTGTGGTCAATCAAAGGAAAAAAGAAAAGAATATCTAGCAAAAAAAAAAAAAGGAAAGAAGGCAAGCCACCCCACTTTGTGTCGGCAGCGGATATTATTATGCGCTGTACTCGTACCACCGAATCAGGCTGCTCCGTGCAGCCGGCGACTGGGCTGGGTTGTTCGGAACTTCACATGCACTTCTGCATGTGTCCCTCGGAGATAACTACTATCTATCGGGCCTTTTTTTTTCTCCTTTTTCTTGATTTTTTTTGTCGTGCCCGGACGGGGTCTGGAGAGACCCAGTGTGTTTCCCTGCTCTGCTGTACACACTTGTGATTTGTTTATTTATGCTCGCGTTCAGCCTACCGTATAGACTATGGCGGCAAACACGCTTGCGGTGGTACGTGTATTGGGAGGTTCTGCAGATTCCGTGCTCTAGAGTCTAGAGCTTGATTTACCCAGGTGTGCCGCCACAAATAGGGGTTTGGCTTGCTCACGAAATCTGAGAGGTTCTGGACACCGTGAGCATAAGCCAGAACTTAATATATAAGGTAGGGCCGGCCATGCACGAATTATTACATATCTACAGTAGCTTAACGGGGGCGATAACACGTAGGAAGAATCGACGCGCAAAGAGACACTGCATCAAGATATTCAGGATCATATGCCTATGTCGACACCATAAGGAAAGACGGGCTCTTTAGTCATATAAAGTTCCTTTCGCCCAATCGTCGTCTTTGTTTACAATTCTCAAATCACGGCGTTGACCAAGGCACTGGTCTGCTCTTCGGGTATGTAGTGCATCTGCTTGCCTCTATGTGACGATGAAATCAAAATCTAGCACGGAGGGCTGCAGAACCTCCCTTATAACGATACACGGAGCCTTTGCTGTCGAGGACGGTGGGGCTGCCAGACAGTGCGTACTGGATGGAAGGGGGCTGGAAGGTGCATACATATTCTCAGCGTTCCTCGCTGAACGGAGAGACGGAGGGCGTACCGAGCCCTTGGCTGCCTGTCGCCCGGGATCCCCGTCACCCACATACATACAAGGCACGGGCTCCAGACGAGAAGTCCGGTCCCGGCTGAGCATTTCGATGGAGTGGAGACGGGTGGCGCGTACTTAGGAGCTCCCCACGCCCGTCGGCGTCAAGGGCGGATGTTCCCGCAGGGACTGTGCTCCGCCCACAGGCGGTCAGAGTACGTACATGTGTACACACAGATGCACAAGGATTCCCGTTGCAGGGTTCCGGCGTTCGTCCGATCGATGGGCTTTCACTTACATATATTGATATGCTTGTGAGACGAAGACAGGACGGGCACACATGATGCGGCCGGTGATCCGCTCGTTCGTGCGCATCGCTCGCGGCTCTCGGGGTCTGCAGCCATGGCCAGGGGCTGGCTTGGCTGGGGTCCCAGACTGACGGAGGAGGGTATGTATGAAGCTTGTGAAGGGTGACGATCCTGTCCGGTCACTCGACATTTCCCTGCACGATATGTGTCAAATATGTAGTGCATTACTGGCCGGACGTGCGTGTGTGACTTCCGCATGCACGATGGTCGCGGCAGGCAGCGAGATGTCGACACTGGCTTAATCAACCAGCATAGACCCAGCCCCGATGGAAGCGTGCGAAGGTGTTCCGTGGTCCGTCCGTCTGGGTGCTTCCAGGGCTGGCTAAGCTTAGTAGTACCTGTGCATGCACGCAGCGTTAGATAGCAGGCCTGGGTTGCGACGGGGTCCATCAGCGTGCATGGCATGTGGGGGTGCTGTGGTGGATGGGAGCATCGTCGTGCTGGACACAGGCGATCCCAGGACGGAGGGTGCGATGGGAAATGAATGAATGGAGGACGGGGGAGTGCGGCTCCTTTCCTTTCTTTCCCCAAGGTGGCGACCCGCCACTCTGCGCCTGGCGCCGTTGAGCAAGTGCGTCAACATGCCTCTGGACACGTCGGTGCGTACGAACGGCTTCGAGGAGAGTATATCCTCTTGGCCTCCCCTCGGCGTCGTGGTGGCTGCTGCTGCTCGACCTGCAAGTCGAACCGGCTCGAGAATGCGGATGCCGCACCCGCAAACCATCTCCATCGCCGCCATCATCGTCCCCGTCCGGCCTTTCTCGTCCCCCCCAACCGCAACCAGCACGCTCGGTTATAACGTAACTATCTGGAGAATCCTCGTTTTTACTAAAAGTAAACGCGCTGGACACATAGCCGTGGCCGTACCGGAATAACGCCGCCCGCAGTCCTGCCCGCCGTCGCCGCCCCCTTCCCCCGCTCCCGTTGCT
>Ga0307516_10003786_pt1 | contig 19206 bp, 16 predicted proteins | sample 19_EM_MG_FD_203310 | JGI IMG/M metagenome (GOLD analysis project Ga0307516, IMG submission 203310) | Populus trichocarpa ectomycorrhiza microbial communities from riparian zone in the Pacific Northwest, United States - 19_EM | ecosystem: Host-associated > Plants > Roots > Unclassified | place... | reverse complement strand
GCATCGCCCGGAGTTTGCTATTGATTCAATAGCTGTTTGCCCCCGCCAGTCGGGGGGCTGGAGGCATAAAACATCCTTAAAGCAGCGGCATCAGGTAGATGATGCCCATCGCCGCCAGCCCCTGCACCGTGACGTAGTGCCAGAGCAGCGCGGTGTTGTCGAGCGAGGCGCGCGCATCGCCGTGCAGCCTGCCGGTCCAGGCACGCGCGCAGACATACAGGCCCATGATGAGCAGTACCGCCACATGAAAGCCCTGCCACCCCAGCATCGCGGCCACGGTCGCACTCCAGGCATCGGCGGCCGGCCGCAGCCCCGCGAGCCGGTGGCCCCAGCCGTCCAGCCCGAACGCGGCAAGCACACAGGCAGTGGCCAGCAGCGCCAGCAGCCAGACCGGTGCGCGGCGTCCGCGAGCCAGAAGGGCCTGCGCGCCCATGATCGCCGCAGAACCAGCCAGCAGCAGGGCGGCGGATGCCCGCGGCCACACCACCTCCGGCAGCGTTGCGCCCGGCGGCGGGCAGACGTCGGCGGCCATGGACACATGCACATGGGCAAACACCAGCGACGCAAACACCGTGGCATCGACACACAGCAGGATGACCATGGCCCACCAGGAATGCGAAGCCTTGCCGCGCGCGCCCACCGGCAGGAAGATGCCGTCGGCCACTTCGGCGGTCGGGGCGTGCGGCGGCTTGTCGGTTTGCCACAGCCAGACCAGGATGGCGACGATGGCGGTGATGCCGCAGGCGAAGGCCAGGACCAGCTGTGCCACGGTCAGCAGCAAAAAGAAACCCGCCGTGCCGGCGGCGGCGATGAAGGGCCACCAGCTGTCGCCCGGCAGCACCAGCAGGTGCTGCGGCACCGCGTCGCGCCAGCTGGTCACCAGGGTCTCGCGCCCGCCCGAATGGGTGCCGGGCAGCCAGTGGCGGCCGGCCGCCACCTCGGCGGCCAGGGTCGGCCTGTCCCACAGCGGCTCGCGCGAGCCGACTTGCGGAATGCTGCGCACGCCGTAGTCTTCCTGGGGCAACCACTCCAGCGTGGGCGCCTTCCACGGGTCGCCGTGCGCCACCTTCTTCCTGAACACTGTGCGCGCGGCGTCGACAAAAAACAGAAGCACTCCCAAGGCAAGGATGAAGGCGCCCACGGTCGACAGCAGGTTCAGGAAGTTCCAGCCCAGGTCGCCCGCGTAGGTGTACACACGGCGCGGCATGCCCAGCAGGCCGCTGATGTGCATGGGAAAAAACGCCAGGTTGAAGCCGCCGAACATCAGGCCGAAGACCCAGCGCGCGGCACGCTCCGACAGGCGGTGGCCGTTGAGCACCGGCGCCCAGTAATAGAGGCCCGCAAACACCGGGAACACCATGCCGCCTATCAGCACGTAATGCAGATGCGCGACGATGAAGTAGGTGTCGTGCACCTGCCAGTCGAAAGGCAGGACCGCCACCATCACACCGGTCAACCCACCCAGCACGAAGATGAAATGAAAACCCAGCAGGAACAGGGTGGGCGCGGTCATCTGCACCCGGCCCCTCCAGAAGGTGGCAATCCACGAGAACACCTGCACCGCGCTGGGGATGGCCACCGCAAAACTCGCGGCCGAGACAAAAAGCATCGCATGCCGGCTCAGGCCCGCGGTGAACATGTGGTGGGCCCACAGCGCAAAACTGATGAAGCCGACCGCCACCAGCGCGATCACGATGGCGCGGTGGCCGACCAGTGGCGTGCGCGCCATGGCGGGCACCATCATGGAGACCATGCCGGCCGCCGGCAGGAAGATGATGTAGACCTCGGGGTGGCCGAAGAACCAGAACAGGTGCTGCCACAGCAGCGGGTCGCCGCCGCGCGCGGCGATAAAAAACGGCCAGTCGAAGGCGCGCTCCATCTCCAGCAACAAGGTGCCGGCAATGATGGCCGGGAAGGCAAACACGATCATGAAGGCGCTGACCAGCATGGCCCAGGCATAGACCGGCATGCGCGCAAGCGTCATGCCTGGCGCGCGCGTGAACAGGATGCCGATGATGAGTTCGATGGCGCCCGCAATCGCCGAGATCTCGATGAAACCGATGCCCAGCAGCCAGAAGTCGGCACCCAGGCCCGGCGAATGCTCCTTGCCGGTGAGTGGCGGGTACATGAACCAGCCGCCGTCAGGCGACACGCCGAAAAAAATCGTGCAGAAAAATGCGACGCCACCGATGGCGTAGGCCCAGAAGGCATAGGCGCTCAGGCGCGGAAACGGCAGGTCGCGCGCACCCAGCATGCCGGGCAGCAGGTAGACCGCAATCGCCTCGACCACCGGCACGGCAAACAGGAACATCATCACCGTGCCGTGCATGGTGAAGACCTGGTTGTAGGTCTGCGCACTCATCAGCGTGCTGTCGGGCAGGGCCAGCTGCGCGCGCATCATCAGCCCCAGCACGCCGGCCAGCACAAAAAACAGCAGCGCGGTGGCAATGTAGAAGATGCCGATGTAGCTGTTGTTGACGGCCGACAGCAGCCGCCAGCCCTGCGGCGCCTTCCAGGCGCGTTCCAGCCGCTCGAGTTCGCCCGCAGGACGCGGCAGGCTGGAGGGAAGGCCGTCGGCGGTGTTGAACTTCATTTGAGCTGCTCCAGCCAGGCCGCCAGCGCGGCCAGCGTTTCCGGGTCCATGTCGGGCGACGACGGCATGCGTGCACCCGGCTTGAAGTCCTGCGTGTGGGCGATCCAGTGCGCCATGGCACCGGGTTGATTGGGCAAGGTGCCGGCGCCCAGGTACAGCCGGCTGCCGACATGCGTGAGGTCGGGCCCGAGACGGCCCTCTTCAGCCACCCCACGCACCGTGTGGCAGGCATTGCAACGCTGCGCCAGAAAGGCGGCTTGGCCCCGTTCGAGCAGTGCGCCGCCGGGCACGGCTGCAGGACGCGCCTGCGCGGCCAGCCAGGCATCGAAGTCTGCCGGCGCATGCGCCACCACATGCAGCGCCATGCGCGCATGTTGCTCACCGCAGTATTCGGCGCACTGGCCGCGCCAGTTGCCTACCTGGTCGGCCCGCACCATCAGGTGATCCATGCGGCCGGGCACCATGTCGATCTTGCCGCCCAGCGCCGGCACCCAGAAACTGTGGATCACGTCCGGGCTGCCCAGGCCCAGCCAGACCGGCTGGCCCACCGGCAGGTGCAGTTCGTTGGCCAGCACCACTTCCTGGCCGCTGGCCGGGTCGCGGTAACGCACTTCCCACCACCACATCTTCGCGGTGAGGCCGACCACCATCGCGCCGGGCGGCGGGCGTTCCAGCCAGCCCGGCGTGTGGAGCTTGCTGTAGACCAGCAGGGCGCCCAGCACCAGCGCGGGAAAGACCAGCCCGCCGCCGACGATCCACAGCCGCGCGGGCACCGGCCGGCGTGCAGCGCGGCGCGATACCGCCCAGGCGAGCAGGCCCATGACGGCCACAAAAATCAACGCCGCGCCGGTGATCAGGACCCAGCTCAGGCTCGCAAGCGTGGCTGCCGGCGCGCCGGCCGGTGAGAACACCGACTGCAGTTGCTCCAGCGGCAGGACCGCGGCGGTGCTCACTCCAGGCGCCCCAGGTAAGCGGCCATGTCGCGCGCATCCGCCGGCGACACGCCCATGGCCGGCATGGTGGTGTCGGGCACCAGCGAAGCGGGCGCCATCAGCCAGCGGGCCAGCGCGTCGGCGCGGTTGGGAATCCGCCCGGCGATGTAGCTGCGCTTGCCAAAAGCGGCTAGCGAAGGCCCCTGGATGCCGCGCGACGCGGCGACGCCCGGAATGGCATGGCAACTGCCGCACTGGTAGTGTGTGAGCAGGCGCTGGCCGCGTTCGGCGTCGCCGGTGGCCTGCAGCGTACCGCCCAGGCCGTCGGCCGGCCCGGCATCACAGGCGGCCAGCACCAGCCCCGCAAGCAATGGACAGAGAAAGCGAAAAGGCAGGACGGCGCAGGGCATCACCGATTCTTGTCCGGTGCCACCGAATTTTGTGCAGGACAGCGCCGACACTTGGTTTTGCGCACGCCGCTCGCCAGCACAATCAATCGCGTATGAAAGCAAGCACCCTTGTCCTGTCGACGCTGGCCGCGCTGCTGGCCGCGGCTGCGCTGGGCGTCGTTGCCGTGGTCTACAGCGGCGTCTACGACGTGGGCGCCACCTCGCAACACCTGCAGCCGGTGCACAGCCTGCTGGAGACCACCATGCGCCAGTCGGTGCGCTGGCGCGCGCGCAAGCTCGAGCCGCCGCCGCTGGACGACGCCGCGCGCCTGCAGCGCGGCGCGGCGCTGTTTCACGGCCACTGCGTGCAATGCCACGGCGCGCCCGGCGTGGCGCAGGCGGGCATCGGCCAGAGCATGCAGCCGGTGCCCGGGCCGCTGGTGGACGCGATGCAGCGCTGGCGCCCGCGCGAGGTTTACTGGATCACCCGCCACGGCATCAAGATGAGCGGCATGCCGGCCTGGGAATTCAGGCTGGACGAGGAGCAATTGTGGGACGTGGTGGCCTTTGTGCAGCAACTGCCCGAGCTGACGCCCCAGGCCTATGCGCAGGCGACGCGGGGCGCTGCCGGGCTGCAGCCCCGGCCCCCGCCCGCAGCCCCGGCCCGCGCCGGCGATGTCGAGCGGGGCCGCCTCGCACTGACGCAGTACGCCTGCCACGCCTGCCACACCATCCCCGGCGTCACCAGTTCTTCGCCCAACGTCGGCCCCCCGCTCGCCGGCCTGGCCGGCCGCAGCCTGATCGCCGGCCGGCTGGCCAACACGCCGGACAACCTGGTGTCATGGGTGCGCGACCCCAAGGCGTTCAAGCCCTTGACGGCCATGCCCGACATGGGGGTGAGCGAAGCCCACGCGCGCGACATCGCCGCCTATCTCGGGACGCTGCACTGACCAGTCGCAGCGGCACGGACACGCTGTGCTATGAAAAAAGGAGCTGCTAGCCCCCGTTCCACAAGGGCTGGAGGGCTGTTTTGTCAGGAAGCGCTGTCAGCGCCCATCAGCCGGGCGGTAAGGCGCGTCACTGCGCGGCGCATCGGGCGCCTGTTGGTCCAGCGACGCCCGGTAACGAATGCAGCCCTGCATGAACTGCGGCCAGGCCGGCACCAGCACCTGCGGCGGCAACTTGTCGGGCAGCAGGTCCCACAGGTCCGGATGGTGCCAGCACAACGCATGGCCGCTGCTGTCGCGGTGGGCGCGAATCGCCTCGCGCATGCGCCTGGCTTCGCCCAGCAATTGCGCAGGGGACAAATCGCTGAGGTCCTCGTCCATCGTCCGCCTCGTGGCTGCCCCGGGTCAGCGCACCGGCGTGCCCGCGACACGCCAGATCACATTGCCCACGTCATCGGCCACCAGCAGCGCGCCGCGTTTGTCCATGGCCACACCCACCGGCCGGCCGTAGGCCTTGCCGTCCGGGCTGACAAAACCGGTCAGCACATCCACCGGCTTGCCCGCCGGCTTGTTGCCGGCGAAGGGCACGAACACCACCTTGTAGCCGCTCAGCGGCTTGCGGTTCCAGGAACCGTGCAGGCCGACAAAGGCCCCGCTGGCCAGCGACGATGGCAGGGTGTTGCCCTCGGCGAACACCATACCCAGCGGCGCCACGTGCGAGCCCAGCGCATAGTCGGGTGAAACCGCCTTGGCCACCAGGTCGGGCCGCGGCGGCGTCACGCGCACATCGACGTTCTGCCCGTAGTAGCTGTAGGGCCAGCCGTAAAACGCGCCGTCCTTCACCGAGGTCAGGTAGTCGGGGACCAGGTCGCTGCCGATCTCGTCGCGCTCGTTGACGACCGTCCAGAGCGTGCCGTCCGACGTCCAGCCCATGCCATTCGGGTTGCGCAGCCCGGAAGCAAACAGGCGGCGGGTATTGGTTTTCGGGTCGACCTCGTGGATGGCGGCGCGGTCCACCTCGATGTCCATGCCGTTTTCACCGATGTTGCTGTTGGAGCCCACCGTCACATACAACTTGCTGCCGTCGCGGCTGGCAATCAGGTTTTTGGTCCAGTGGTGGTTGATGCCGGCCGGCAGATCCACCACCTTCACCGGCGTGACGCTGATGCTGGTCTGGCCGTCTTCATAAGGCACCTTGACCACGGCGTCGGCATTGGCAATGAACAGTTCCTTGCCCACCAGCGCCATGCCAAACGGGGACATCAGGCCCTGCATGAAGACGCTGCGGGTTTCCGCCTTGCCGTCGCCATCAACGTCCCGCAGCAGGGTGATGCGGTTCGCGCTGGGCACTTCCGCCCCGGCCCGTTTCATGACCTTGCCCATGACCCAGCCGCGCAGGCTGAAACCGGTGTCGGGCTTGGGCGGCTTGTTGCTTTCGGCCACCAGAACGTCCCCATTGGGCAGGGTGTAGACCCAGCGTGGATGGTCCAGGCCGGTGGCCAGGGCCGTCACCGTGGTGCCAGCCATCGGCTGCGGCAGCACGCCCTCGGGCCAGCCCTGGGCCGGGGCAATGTTGACGGTGGGGATCAGCGACCTGATGGGTTCAGGAAGCGTGGGATTGGCGCCTACATCGGCGCCCGCCGGCACCTTGGAGGTGTCACCGCAGCCCGCCAGGCCTAACGCCAGGAGCGCGCACAGCGGCAGCACGGCGAAGCGGGAAGAGGCAAAGGAGGAGGCAAGGCGGGGAAAGGCAAACGGCAGGGCTCGCATGGTCATCGTTCCTTCTGGTTCAGCGCCGTCGGCGCATATCAGGCTGATTGTTGACCCTGGCGCCACGGGCTGGTTGTCAGCCGATGCCCCCAGTTTTTGTCAGGGCTGCCGCGGGCTGCGCTTCACGCCAGAGGCGCGAGCTGCCCGACTTCTTTCAACAGCTGCGCCAGGGCCTGGCCGCTGGCCTGCAACACGGCCCGCCCCTTGTCTGCGGTGGCCGCTGCCGCGTTGCCGGCCGCGCCCGCTGCGTGCAGGTCCTGCGCGGCCCAGGCCAGTTTGGCGCTGCTGCCGTTGCCCAGGATGGCGTAGTGCTGCGCGCGGTCCTGGCTGCTGGAATGAAAGTCTTGTGCCTGTGCCATGTCCACCTTGTGCGGGTGCAGCGCCAGCATCATCGAGGTCTCGACATCACCGCCGTGCACGCCGAAACGTTCTTCGTCCGGGCCGAACAGCTGTTTGACGTCCGCCGGCAGCGGCAGGCTGAAGGTGTTGACCATCCACACCGTGAGGCCAAAACGCGCCCGCAGTTCGCGGCCCACGATGTCCAGCGTCGAGACATTGCCGCCATGGGCATTGAGCAGGACCAGTTTTTTTATGCCGGTGCGCGCCACACATTCGCCCAGGTCGACCCAGCTCTGGATCAGCGTGGCCGCGCCCAGGGTCAGGGTGCCGGGAAAGGCAATGTGCTCGATGCTGCGGCCAACGCTTTGCGTCGGCAGGAACAGCACCGGCGCGCCCTGCAGATGCGGCAGGCAGTGGGCGATCACGCCATTGACCAGGTCGGTGTCCACACTGAGCGGCAGGTGTGGGCCATGCTGCTCGATGGCGGCAACCGGCAGCACCGCGATGGTAGCCGCCGCATCCAGCGCGGCAAAGTCGGGGCTTTTGAGGTCGGCCCAGAAGAGCGGGAAAGCCGGGGAAGGTGAAATGGAGCGCATGGGCGTATGTTAACGATCAGCGCCCGGGCACGCTGGATGTCATGGCTGGCGCTGCGCCAGCCCGAAGCGTTCTGCACTGGCCGCCGAGGCCTCGAGCAGCCACTGCGTGAATTGCTCCACGGCATCGTTTTCGGCCAGGGCTGCGCGGCTGCAGAGGTAGTAGCCGCGGTCCGTGGCTGCGGTCGGCCTGAACGGCAACACGAGCTGGCCGGAAGCCAGCTCGGTTTCAATCAGCCAGGGCTGGATCACCGTGACGCCCATGCCTGCGCAGGCGGCGGCGATCAGGTTGTTGCCCAGATCGAAGCCTGGGCCCAGCGTGGGCGGCGCGTCCACGCCGCCGGCCTTGCGCAGCCAGAGCGCCCAGTTGTCCGGGTAATTGATGTGGTGCAGCAACGGCACCTTCAGCAGGTCGCGCGGCTGTTTCAACCCGGCCGCCAGGGCCGGGGTGCAGGCAGGCAGGATTTCGATCCCCAGAAGATAACGCGCGCGCAGGCCCCGCGGCCAGGCCCGCGCCGGTCGCTTCAGGTCGAGCCAGAGGTCCACATCGTCGCGTGAAAAGCTCTCGTCGTGATGGAAGGGCCGCAGCTCGATCTCGATGTCAGGATGCAGCGCGCGAAATTGCCCGAGCCGCGGCACCAGCCAGCGCGTGCCCAGCGTGGGCACCACACTCAGGCGCAGCTTGCGCGGCGCGGCGCGCACGCCAAACTGTCCCATGGCATTTTCCAGCCCGGCCACATGGGCTTCCACCAGCGCCTGGAATTCGCGGCCACGCGGTGTCGGCTGCACCCGGGCGCCCGAACGGTCCAGCAGCGTGCACTCCAGCCGTTGCTCCAGCCGCTGCACGGCACGGCTGACTGCGGCCTGCGTCACGCACAAGACCTCGGCCGCCAGGCGAAAACTGCCCAGCTGGCAGACGGCCAGAAAGGCGTGCAACTCGGGCAGGGAAGGCGATTTAAAACGCATCGTCTGATTACATCAGGTTATCAGCCTGGACGTAATTGTCGTTTGCCCCCGGCGTCCCGGGTGTCTACGCTATGCCCATCTTTCACTGATCAGGACATCGCGTGCCACCCCAAGCTTCCCGTCCCGCCCAGCCGGTCCAGGTGGTGTTGCCATCCCAGGCTGCCATCGCCCTCGTCTGCGACTCGCCGCACAGCGGCACCGACTATCCGGCCGACTTCGGCTACGCGGTGGCCACCGCCGAGCTGCGCCAGTGCGAAGACACGCACGTGCACTGGCTGTGGGATGCCGTACCGCGCGTGGGCGGCACCCTGGTGCACGCAACCTTCCCCCGGAGTTACATCGACGCGAACCGCCATGAGAGCGACATCGACGTGACCATGCTGGCAGACGCCTGGCCCGGCCACGCCGCGCCCACGGCGCGCACCCTGGCACTGGGCAACGGGCTGGTTTCCAGCCACACGCCCACACGCCAGGCCATCTACGCGCGCCGCCTGCCGGCGCGGGAAATCACACGCCGCATCGAGCACTACTGGCGCCCCTACCGGCACGCGCTGGCCCAGTCGCTGGACGCTGCCGGTCGGCAGGGCTCGCGCTGGCACCTGAACCTGCATTCCATGCCCAGCAACGCCTACGAGCGGCTGGGCCGTGTGGCGCCCGGGCCGCTGGCCGATGTGGTGCTGGGTGACCTGAACGGCCAGAGTTGCAGCGCCGCCTTCGCCGGGCTGGTGGCCGGGGCATTTCGCCAACGGGGCTACAGCGTCGCCATCAACGACCCCTACGCAGGCCAGGACCTGTTGCGCGAATTTGGCGCGCCCGTGCACGGGCATGACAGCCTGCAGATCGAACTGAACCGCGCGCTTTACCTGAACGAGCAAACGCGCGAACTGCTGCCGCAGGCCCATGCCGTGCGCCAGGACATCGCCGGAGTCCTGCACGAAATTGCCACCCACATCCGCAGTGTCAGCCATCCCGCCCATCCCTGATTTAACCCAGCGAGAATCCCCATGACCAATCCCCTGAATCGCCGCCGTTTTGTGAGCTCCGCCTGCGCGCTGACCAGTTCCATGGCCCTGCCCGCCCTGGCGCAGGCTCCCCGCTACCCGAACCGCCCCATCACCCTGGTGGTCCCGTTCCCGCCCGGCGGCTCTGTGGACAGCGCGGGACGGGCCATCGCCGAGAGGTTGGGAAAGGTGCTGGGACAACCGGTGGTGGTGGACAACAAGGCGGGCGCGGGCGGCACGATCGGCTCGACGCTGGTGGCCAAGGCGCCTCCCGACGGCTACACGCTGATCGTGACCTCGCAGACCACCCACGTGGTCAACCCTGCCGTCTCGCCAAACCTGCCCTATGACGCCGTCAATGATTTCGCGCCCATCACCCTGATCGAACGCCTGGCCAATGTGCTGCTGGTCAACCCGGCGTTGCCCGCGAGGAACTTCGCCGAGTTCGTGAAATATGCGAAGGCGAACCCGGGCAAGCTGAACTATGCCTCGTCGGGCAACGGCTCCGTCGCGCACCTGAGCATGGAACTGCTCAAGGCCAAGCTGGGGCTGTTCATCACCCACATCCCGTATCGGGGCGCGGGTCCGGCCCTGGTTGACCTGATGTCGGGCCAGGTGCACCTGACCTGGAACAACCTGACGTCCAACCTCACCATGATCCAGAACGGGCGCCTGCGCGCTCTGGCGGTTGCCTCGCCGATCCGCGCGCCGCAGATGCCTGAGGTGCCGACCTTTGACGAACTCAAGCTGCCCGAGCTGAACCTCACGTCATGGGCCGGCCTGGCGGCGCCAGCCAAAACCCCCGAGCCCATCATCACCCAGATTTACGACGCGATGCGCACGGTCCTGCGCGAACCGCAGACACAGGACGCGTGGCGCAAACGCGGCGCCATGGTCCCCGAAAACGTGAAGCCTGGAGAGTACCGCCAGGAGATCCAGCAGCGTATCCAGTTCTACCGGAACATTGCGAAAACCCACAACATTGTCCTGGACTAGGCCCCAGGCCGCCGCGCGGAGGCGCCCGTTTCGCCGGACCCGCTTAAGCGGCGGCGGCCGCCTTCTGGATCTCGTCGCGCAAGGCGCGCTTCTGGTCCAGGTGCCGGCGCTGGCGCTCGGTCTGGGCTGTTGCAGAAACGCCCGGGGCCGAAGCCCCCAGGACCCCTGTCAGGCATTGCGGCCGCCCACGTGCGCCGCTGGCCAGGTAGTCGGCCAGCAAGGCATCGCGCACGGCCTGCGGGTCTGCCAGGCGCACCTGCACCAGGTGCTGGAACACCAGGTCGACCAGTTTTTCGGCGGCGAACTCGTGCGTCTTGCCTGTCGTCTCCCAGAGCCAGTCGCTGAAGGCCAGGAAATTCCTGAAGGCCGGGCCCGGCGCCAGCAGCAGCTTCAGTCCCAGCGAGAAACGCCCCGAATTGGCGACCATGTCCCAGTAGCGCGCAAAACGCTTGATGCGCTGCATGGTCGCAAAATCAACCGTCGAGTTTTGCAGGATGGTGTAAGGCGTCTGCGGGTCGTAGGCCATCGCGAAGGCCTGCGTATGCCGCGTGATCGGCGTGCCGCGCAGGCGTTTGAGCACACCGAACTGGATCTCGTGCGGGGCCAGCGCCACCAGGCGGTCAAAGCCCTCGGCAAAACTGTCCAGGCTTTCCCCGGGCAGGCCGAAAATCAGGTCGGCATGCACATGCGCCCGGCTTTCACCGACCAGCCAGCGCAGGTTGTCGGCGGTCCTGTCGTTGTCCTGCTTGCGCGAAATGCGCTGCTGCACCTCGGGGTTGAAGCTCTGGATGCCGACCTCGAACTGCAGGGAGCCCTCCGGGAAACGCGCAATGAGTTCCTTGAGCCGGTCCGGCAGGCTGTCAGGCACCACCTCGAAATGCACAAAGATGTCGGGGGCCTGCTGCAGGCGGTCCATGAAAAACTGCAGGATGCGCACCGAGTTGTCGATCTTGAGATTGAAGGTGCGGTCCACGAACTTGAAGTTGCGCGCGCCGCGGCGGTACAGGACATCCATCTGCGCCATGAAGGCGTCCAGGTCAAAGGCCCAGGCCGTCTTGTCGAGTGAGCTCAGGCAGAACTCGCACTTGAAGGGGCAGCCGCGCGAAGCCTCGACATACAGCAGTCGCCGCGCCAGGTCCTCGTCGGTGTATTCGGCATAAGGCATGACCAGCTCGTCCAGCGCGGGTTGTTCGCCGGCCACCACCTTCATCAGGGGCTGCGGGCCGTCGAGCAGCGCGCGGCAGAGTTTCGGAAAACTCACGTCGCCCCAGCCGGTGACCACATGGTCGGCCAGGCGGCAGATCTCCTGCTGCTCGACCTCGTGGCTGACCTCGGGGCCGCCCAGCACGATCTTGATGTCGGGCCGTAAAGTCTTGAGCAACCGCACCAGCTGCGTGCTTTCCACCACGTTCCAGATGTAAATGCCAAGGCCGATCACTTGCGGCTGCAGCGCCAGCAGTTCCTCCACCATGCGTGTGGCGGGCTGGCCGATCACGAACTCACGCAGGGCCGTCTGCGCCCGCAGGCCGGCGCCGCCATGGGTGTCCATGTTGGCCAGCAGGCAGCGCAGGCCCAGCGAAGCGTGGATGTATTTGGCGTTGAGCGTGGCCAGCACGATGCGCGCGCCGTCCCGGGCGATGGGCGCTGCCGGGGCTGCAGTCAAAGGCGCAAGGCGGTTCATCCCGCTATTATCAAACCATGACCCAAACCCTGTTTCGCGACGATGCCTACCTGGCCGAATGCAGCGCGGTCGTGGTTGCCCTGACCGGGCAGGGCCTGGTGCTGGACCGCACGGTGTTTTACCCGCTGGGCGGCGGCCAGGCCGGCGATGCCGGGGTGCTCCGGCTTGCCGATGGCAGGGAAATCGCCATCACCGACACCCGCAAGGAAAAAAATGAGGACGGGCAGTTCACCGACGCGATCTGCCACCTGCCCGCGCTGGCCGCCCCGGGGGATTCGGTGCTGGAGCAACTGCACCAGGCCGGCCTGCGTGTCGGCGATGTGGTCACGGCCCGCATCGATTGGGCCCGCCGGCACCGGCTCATGCGTTTTCACACCACCACCCACCTGCTGTGCCACCTGGTGCCGCAACTGGTCAACGGTTGCTCGATCACGCCCGACTACGCGCGCCTGGACTTCAACATGACGGACCCGCTCGACAAGGAGGGCCTCAGCGCAGGCATCGCCCGCCTGGTGGCGGCCGCGCACCCGGTGGTGGCGGGCAGCATCACCGATGCAGAGCTGGACGCCAACCCGGCGCTGGTCAAAAGCATGAGCGTGCAGCCGCCGCGCGGCAGCGGCCATGTGCGCACCCTGCGCATAGGCGGCGCGGATGCAGAATCCATGATCGACCTGCAGCCCTGCGGCGGCACCCATGTGGCCAACACCGCCGAGATAGGCGCCGTCATCGTGACCAAAATCGAAAAGAAAAGCGCGACCACCCGCCGGGTGGTGCTGGGCTTCGCCGCCTGAGCTTTGCCCGGCCGCGCCCCGCGAACCACGGGGTTTTGGGGGCTGCCGCACAATGTCCCCCTGCCCCCGCGCATGCCTGCCGAAGGAACTAAGGGCCAGGCCACCGCTCACACCATGACCATGATTTCCCGACGTCTCGCCTCTGCTCTTATTTTGATAGCTGCCTGTTCAGTCACGGCGGGGGCTCTGGCCCAATTCAGCCTTTCAAGCAAGGCATCCGGCAGCGCCGTGGTCCAGACGGACCAGGTGAAGGCCGAACTGCTGGCCTGGGCGCCCCAGGGGGTGGAGCCGGGCCAGCCCGTGTGGCTGGGCCTGCAGCTGGCGCACATTCCCGAGTGGCACACCTACTGGAAAAACTCGGGCGATTCCGGCCTGCCCACGGTGCTGGAGTGGACGCTGCCGGCCGGCGTCTCGGCGGGCGACATCGCCTGGCCCACGCCGAAAAAGATACCCATCGGCACCCTGGCCAACTACGGTTATGAAGGCACGGTGCTGTTGCCGGTGCCGCTCACGGTGGCGCCGGGCTTTCAGGGCAAGGAACTCGACATCAGGCTCAAAGCCGCCTGGCTGGTCTGCAAAAAGGAATGTATTCCGCAGGAAGGCGATTTTGCGCTGCGCATCCCGGTCAAGAGCTCCACCGCCGCGAGCGGTGGCCTGTTTGCCGCCGCCTTTGCGGCCAGCCCCCGGCCGCTGGCTGCCAGCGCCAGCCAGGTGGACATCCGCGCCACCAGCATCGGCGTGGCGCTGCACGGCTTGCCAGCCGGTTGGCAGGGCAAGCCCCTGGAGTTGTTCCCCGAAACCGGCGGCGTGATCGAGCCCGCTGGTGCCTGGAAGCAGGCCTGGCAAGGCCCGGTCTGGACAGCGCAGCTGCCCCTGTCGACCCAGCGCAGCGAAAGCCCGCGCGTGATGCCGCTGGTGGTGTCGGCGGGTCCACAGGCTTTCCGCATCGAAACGCCTGTGCGCGGCGACTGGCCGGCCGTGGCCGCTGCGCCCGGCGTGTCGCCCGCGCTGGAAGCGGCCCTGCAAGCCAATGCTGCGCTGGGCGCAGCGCCTACGGGCGGCAACACCACGCCGCCTGGCCTGCTCACGGCCCTGCTGGGCGCGCTGCTCGGGGGCTTGATCCTGAACCTGATGCCCTGCGTGTTTCCGGTGCTGGCCATCAAGGTCGTGGGTTTTGCACAGGAAAAAAACCGGGCGGCGCGGCTGGCCGGCGGCCTGGCTTACACCGCCGGGGTCGTGCTGTCGTTTATCGCGCTGGGCGCGCTGCTGCTGGGCCTGCGCGCAGCCGGCGAGCAACTGGGCTGGGGCTTCCAGCTGCAAAGCCCGGCGGTGGTGGCGGCACTGGCGGCCCTTTTCACGCTGATTGGCCTGAACCTGGCGGGCCTGTTCGAGTTCGGCAGCATCCTGCCCAGCCGCGTGGCCAGCCTGCAGGCCGGCCACCCGACCGCCAACTCCTTTTTGACCGGGGTGCTGGCGACCGCGATTGCCTCACCCTGCACCGCGCCCTTCATGGGCGCATCGCTCGGGTTGGCGCTGGGCCTGCCGGCCTGGCAGGCGCTGGCCGTGTTTGCGGCCATCGGCCTGGGCATGGCCCTGCCCTACCTGGCGGCCAGCGCCGTGCCCGCGGTGGCGCGCGCCCTGCCGCTGCCCGGCCCGTGGATGCAGACCTTCCGCCGGTTCATGGCCTTCCCGATGTTCGCCACCGTCGCCTGGCTGGTCTGGGTGCTGGGCCAGCAAAGCGGCATCGACGGGGCCGGCGCCCTGCTCGCGCTGCTGGTCCTGATGGCGCTGGTGCTGTGGTCGCTGACGCTGGCGGGCCGCGCGCGGATCGCGATTGCTACTTTTTCGATAGCGCTTGCCGCAGGCGGGGTGTGGACTGTCGGCCAGAATGTCACACAAACCCTGGAGGTTTCCGGCGCAGGCGCAGCACCGGCCGGGCGCTGGCAGCCCTGGGAGCCGGGCCGCGTGGCCCAGCTGACGGCCCAGGGCCAGAACGTGTTTGTGGACTTCACTGCGGCCTGGTGCGTGACCTGCCAGTACAACAAGAAAACCACGCTGGCCAACAGCGCGGTGCTGGCCGACATGGATGCAAAAAAGGTCGTGTTGCTGCGGGCCGACTGGACGCGCCGCGACCCGGCGGTGACCGCGGCGCTGTCGCAGCTGGGGCGCAGCGGCGTGCCGGTGTATGTGATCTACAAGCCCGGCCGCGCGCCCGTGGTGCTGTCGGAAATTTTGTCCGTCGATGATGTCCGGGCCGAACTGGCCAAACTGTGATGTCCTTTTTTCTTCAAGGAGTGCATGCCATGTCGAAACTTTCCCTCCACCCTCACCCTCATCCCGGGCTGGCGCGCCCGCTGGGCCGCCGCGCATTTTCGGCGTTCCTGCTTGCGGCGCCCTGGGCGCTGTCGCTCGCCCGCCCGGCCTTTGCCGCGGCTACGGTAGGCCAGGCGGCGCCCGATTTCGCGGCCACCGACACCGCGGGAAAAACCCGCAAACTCAGCGACTACAAGGGCAAGCTGGTGGTGCTGGAATGGACCAACCCGGGCTGCCCCTTCGTGCAAAAACACTACAGCGGCAACATGCAGGGCCTGCAAAAGGAATTTGCCGGCAAGGGCGTGGTCTGGCTGGCCATCAACTCGACCGAAACCGGCAGCGGCGACTACCTGGCGCCGGCCCGACTCGCCGGCTGGCTCGGCGACAAGCAGGCGGCGCCCACCGCGACCCTGATGGACGAGTCCGGCAAGATCGGCCAGCTCTACGGCGCCAGGACCACGCCGCACATGTACATCGTCAGCCCGCAGGGCCAGCTGATTTATGCCGGCGGCATCGACAGCATTGCCTCTGCGCGCGTGGACGACATCAAGACAGCCACCAACTACGTGCGCCAGGGCCTGAACGAGGCGCTGGACGGCAAGGCCATCAGTGTCGCGACGAGCCGGGCCTACGGCTGCTCCATCAAGTACAAGGCCTGAGCCATGGCAGCCCTCGCGCCGGCCGAACGCATGCCGCACATCCTGAACCACTGCCGCACCATCGCGGTGGTGGGCCTGTCGGACCAGCCGCACCGCGCCAGCTTCGACATTGCGCGTTACATGCAGGCGCAGGGCTACCGCATCATCCCGGTGAACCCGAATGTCACCGAGGTGCTGGGCGAGAAGGCCTATGCCTCGCTGACCGAGGCGGCGCGACACGAAAAGATCGACCTGGTCAACTGCTTTCGCAACAGCCCGGACATCCCGCCGGTGGTGGACGAAGCCATCGCCATCCAGGCGCAGGCGGTGTGGATGCAGCTGGGCATCACCCACCCGGCAGCGGCCGCCAGGGCGGAAGCCGCGGGACTGCTGGTGGTGCAGGATCACTGCCTCAAGATCGACCACCGGGTGCTGATGTCACGCGGCCTGCTCAGGAAGCCCTGAGCGCAGCGCGCGGCCGCGCACAAACCTGAAGCGCTTGCGCCTTCAGGCTTCTTCGGGATAATCGCCGCATGCCCTCTTCGAGCCGGCCCCTGCGCCCGTTTTTCGCCTGCATCCTGGCCCTGCTGCTGGGCGGGTGTTCAAGCATGGGACCGGCGGCCGTGCACCGCGGCGAAACGCAGGTGGCGCCCCTGACCTCCAGCGAGCTGGCGCAATCGGATGTGAACCGCATGGCCACGCTGTCCATGCGCGACAACCTGGACAGCCTGTACCGCCTGCTCGACAAGCTGTACCGGCGCAACCCGGCCGAATGGCGCAAAAGCGGCGCCAGCCGCGAGTCCGCCATCCAGCGCGTGCGCAGCGCCATCGACAGCCGCGCGCCGTGGCCGGAGCTGCAGGGAAAACGTGACATTGCAGCCCTGTCCCTGGCCCTGAGCCCGGACTTCAGGGGCGACCGCGTGGCCGCCTTCATCCATGCCAGCGCCGACATGCTGATTGTTGCGCACGACGGCAAGACCACTTTTTACCTCGTCGACGGCCTCGATGCCCAGCACATCTACAACGCCGCACGCAATGTCGAGTCGGCGGTCTGGCTGCTGGCCACGCGGCGCAACACCGCCGGCCAGCCGTTGCTCCTGGCCGACGAGATTTCCGAACGTGAACGCAACCTGAGCTTCGAGCGCGAGTTCGGCAAGATCGTGGGCCGGCTGGACCTGCTGTCCGAGGTGTTAACCGAAAAATACCGGCGCGCCGTGATCACCTACGTGCAAAACCTGGCAGGCGCTTCTTTCCTGCAGTTCCTGCCGGTGCGCTGACCCGCGCTGCACGGCAACGCGAACGACCGGCGCTGCGGCGTAGGACAAACCCGCTTCCTGGTAAACGCCGGAACGTTTTGCAACGCTTTCAAAGCAACGCTTGCAAATCTCGTCCAAAAACGGGCGCGGCATGCCGCAGCATCATGGTTTGTCCGTCTCCCCCGCCTACAGGTACCGACCGTGTCCGCCTTTGCCCCCCTTGATTGCGCGCCCGAGATGGCCGTCCTGCCGCCGTCCGGCAGCACCTCCGACCACCCCCTGTCGCATGCCGGGCGGCTCAGCCTGCTGGCCGCCCGCGCCTGCGAGGCGCCCATCGCCATGGTGGTGCTGTTTAAAGACGGGCAGGCCTGTTTCGAGGCAGGAAGCGGTGTGACGCCGCAGGCGCAGGAGGGGCTGGTCGCCCTGTGCGCCGCCGCCCTGGACGCTTTCCCCGACAAGCCGCTGCCCCTGCCGGCTGCCGCATCGGGCATCCGCTTTGTGCGCGCCGTGACGATCGCCGCGCCGGAAGGGGAAACACGCGGCGCGCTGGCGGTCATGGATGTCGCGCCCAGACGCCTGACGGCAGCGCAGGAAGAGGACCTGGCCACGCTGGCCGGGCTGGTGGCCAGTCAGCTGGAGCTGCACGACCAGCGCGTGAAAAACCTTGCACTGGAGGAGGACCGCAAACAGTTCCAGCTGACCATGCAGCAGACCAGCGAGGACACCCGGCGGCTCAGCACACGGTTGAGCATGACGCTTGAAAGCATCACCGAAGGCTTTTACACCCTGGACGCCGAATGGCGCTTCACCTACCTCAACCAGGAGGCGGAGCGGCTGCTGGGACGGCCTGGCGGAAAACTCCTGGGGAAAAGCATCTGGAAGGCGTTTCCCGGCGCCATGAACAGCGCATTTTCCGGGCACATCCGCTCGGCGGTGGCCACCAACCAGAAGGCCGAGTTCGAGGCCCTGTATGCGCCGCTGGACATGTGGTTTGAAGTGCGCGCCTATCCGCTGCCGGAGGGCCTGGCGGTTTACTTCCGGGACGTGAACGACCGACGCAAGGCCCGCGAGCAGCTGATGCTGCTGGAGACCAGCATCTCCCGGCTCAATGACATCGTGCTGATCACCGAAGCGGAGCCCTCAGGCAAACCGGGCGTGCGCATCATCTTCGCCAACCAGGCGTTCGAGCGCCACACCGGCTTCACCCGCGAGGAGGCGCTCGGGCAATCGCCACGCATGTTGCGGGGGCCCATGACCCAGCGCAGCGAGATCGCGCGCATCAACGCAGCCTTCCGCAAGGGCGAGCCGGTGCAGGCCGAACTCATCGTCTACCGGAAGGACGGCCGCCACTTCTGGATGGAAGTGGACATCGTGCCGGTGGCCGACGATGCCGGCTTCTTCCTGACCCATTGGGTGGCCGTGGGACGCGACATCACGCGGCGCAAGGTGGCCGAAAGCGAAATCAAGCACCTGGCTTTTTATGATCCGCTGACCCAGCTGCCGAACCGGCAGTTGCTGATGAACCGGCTGCAGGAAGCGCTGGACCGCCAGTCGCCGCAGCCGCGCGAAAGCGCCCTGATGTTCATCGACATGGACAACTTCAAGACCCTCAACGACACCATGGGCCACCACAAGGGCGACCTGCTGCTGCAGCAGGTTGCCAAACGCCTGGCGGGCTGTATCCGTCCGGCGGACATGGTCGCCCGCCTGGGGGGGGACGAGTTCGTCGTGATGCTGGAAGACCTGGGGGGCGCCCCGCTGGAGGCCATCGCCGCGGCCGAGGCCGTGGGCAAGCAGATCCTCGCGGCCCTGAGCGAGCCCTACCACCTGGCAGGCCACCAGCACTACTGCACCTGCAGCATCGGCATCACCTCCTTCAACCAGGGCCACCACAACATCGGGGACCTGCTGAAACAGGCCGACCTGGCGATGTACCGGGCCAAACTGTCGGGGCGGAACACGATCTGCTTTTTCGATCCGGTGATGCAGACGGCGGTGTCG
>Ga0307516_10003785_pt1 | contig 19208 bp, 15 predicted proteins | sample 19_EM_MG_FD_203310 | JGI IMG/M metagenome (GOLD analysis project Ga0307516, IMG submission 203310) | Populus trichocarpa ectomycorrhiza microbial communities from riparian zone in the Pacific Northwest, United States - 19_EM | ecosystem: Host-associated > Plants > Roots > Unclassified | place... | reverse complement strand
AAAATTAAAGAAAAACAAGATAAAGTTAATCGAATGCGTGCCAGGCCTGCACACGTGGGCCTGGTGGTAGCCAGGCCCGTGCTTCTACACTGGACAAGTCGAGCCTTAGACCCTTTTAAAAAAAAAATTTAAAAAGAATTATGAGAGAGAGAGAGCGGTCTCATGCAGCCTAAATATAGTAGAAACCCAAAAACCGAACTCTCTTCCACTTAATATTGAGGACCTTGTCGTAACACAAATTATGTACCAAAATATTTTCACAAACTTATAATTTCAATGATCTAAGTATACAAGATTTGCAAACAAAAAATGTTTAAAATTTTAGGTAAATCAAAGCAGCAGCTCACCCTGACGAAAATCCCGAATACCTTCCCTAGGTAACATCCTATTGACTACTCTCTTTCTTCAGATGCAACTTTCAGCCAACTGTCTGTCTGATATTTACCAAAAATAAAAAGATAAAAACTGGGCATATGATGCTTTTTTTTTTTGTCCCAGCAACCCAATTTCTCTGTCCTGATTCCTGACTTCCAACCATCAAACATTATTTGCGATGGAAAGGGAAATTGACTCGACAATTTGTTTTTCAGTTGAAGGTATCTTTGTCTCTTTGCATGTAGCCTTTGCCTATTTTCGTAAAGGCTGTTTCTTTGTGGTTGAATACTTCGGCTGAATTTGATTCAAGTCCCTGATTGCAATGGAAATCCGAAATAATCCCCCCCAGAAGAAGCGTTGGTTCATCTATCTTCACCTCCCCTGAAGAGAGTTGATCCTTGGATGATAGTGAGGTAGTTCCAGCTACCTGATGCCTGTCGACCTGTGGATTTCCATATTCTTCAAGGTTGAAGATTTGAAGTCTCTCTTTCATCCACCTTTGTGTTAAATGTTCTACAGTTTTACCCTTGAAAAAAAGCAATGGGTCCCTGAGCATTGCTTCCCAGTTTCCCTGCCCATGTCTTCGGACTCCCACCCAAAGGGAATCAAGCTCCATGTCCGACCAAGCATCTGGCACTTGTTCAATGGTTGCTGGACTGAGAATGGTACTATTGTTCCTCAGAGCAAGCTTTTGTTTCTGTCTTGCACGAAGCTTGGCACTATTTAAAGGAAAAGGTTGTTAAAATATATATATTAACACAATTAAATCACAGCTGTGCTCATTTGAAGTTTAGACTTACTCCTTTTCTTTCAGAGCTTTTCCAGCTTCTGTATATTCAGGCAGCCATGCCTGCTGTAATTCCCTCCCTCCAATATTCTATGTTGACATCATGTCAAGTAAGAGTCAATAAATACTCTTCAACAAATTAGAAATGGCCTGCAGAATGAGTTTTTCACATACCCGCTTGGACTTGTAATGACCCGTTGTTGTTTCCAACATGACATCCCTGGCAAAAAATTTCCAAAGACATCATCCTATTAGTGAATTCATTGATCTGGCTATCTAATACAAACCTACGCACCTCCTCTTTTTTTAGTTGCTGTCATGACTTTCTTTTGTTAGCACTCCCTCTGTCACACAAAGCATGTCCTGTCCTTTTTCATTTGGTTCCAAAGTATATGTTCAATACCAAATACTCGAAGCATCAATTCTTTTACTTCCCTATTTTGATTCTAACTAAAAACTTGGGTTCAAAGAAGACACTCTTTATGAGAAGAGAGAGATTACAATGCAGTGGTCTTGGTTTTGGTTATAGAGGTGGAAATCTTTCTAAGTTGTGAATTAGCAGAAAAGCAGATTATCTGAAGGAGTGAATTATTCATTACCTCAGAACCAACAGCTTGTCACACTGATTCACATTATCACTTGCTGGACAAATATCATTATTTGTTGCTTGGCCTAGGCATGCCATCATTTCCCCTTGCTCTTCTATTGGTTTTTTGTTGCGGGGCTGATAAAGGACAAACATTTCACTCATAAACAACCAAACAAATAAGACAGCGTATTGACAAAACAAAGATATAATGACACCACAATACAGAATAACATGCGTGTCTGTGTTGGCAGATAAGCATCTATGCAGCCTAGTGAGAACCTTTCATTGTTTCAACAATGCTAAATAAATCATCAGCATGTATTTGAGTTTGATTTCGTGGGGTTCAAATATCAATTATTGGGGGGTTGGATTTCATACTGTCACAAATTTTCACCTACATGGTTATGCAATACCACTCCCATTAAAATTAGACAAGTTCTGAATTCCAACGATTTTGTCTCAAATAGTTGATGTTAACACTGAGTTGCCTTGGAATGATTGATGCAACATACGTACACTTACTGCATTAAGATCTTCACTTTCAGAAAGCCTGTCAGCCTTTTCACCTGACCAAAATTGAATGCCTGAGCCATCAAGCAAACTTGAAGTATTGATAACAGGTTTATCTGCACGATCTCCTTTCACCATTTCAGAAGAATCACAAACCCATGTTGATTTGCTTGGATCAGTATCCGCTCCTTCTCTTATTTCATTTGCTCTAGTACAAGTTTCTGTTCCTTTTTCATCACCATCATGATTGAGAGCATTCTAGAACAGAAAAGGGAAGAAAGGAGCAAAGAAATGAAAAACATACTAGAGGAGATCTAAGATAGCTCGTCTTCTTGCATAATACCTATAAATAAATAAATAAATGACAGATCTAGAAATAGCAATCCACGAAAATATTCACCAGCTGTTCTTTAGTAGGAGCATATTTCTTGGATGTTCTTTCCATTAGATCCCCAGCCTCAGCTAAATCATATAATGATTGCAATGAACCAGCAGGAAGATTCTGCAACACAAGATTCGTACTTAGAAAAAAATGAAGAGGAGAAGAAGAAGAAGAAGAAGAAACAGCAGCTACTTATAAAAGGAAAAGTTAGGAAGAATAACATCATTCTAGCATGTTGTTAATTGTTGAATACATACATAACTTATAGCAACAAATACTTAGGTACCTCCTACAGAATGAAAAATGAGAGTAAATAATGAGAAATTTACATCATAGTGTCACCCCTTCCCTTTTCTCTCCCCTTAATGCCCAAGCCTTTTATTGCAAAACATCTAGGCATTACAATGACAATCTTTAACTATCCATAGTATGAGGTTAGATGAATTCCTTGATCATAGAAGCCAATCCAGACAAAAACCTGCATTATGCTTGAAAAAACATCAAAGGAAAAGGATACCTCATGGGCAAGAGATCCTGACTCTACAGGTGCAGGCAGATCTGATGACAACTCTAGTTTCTTCTTTATGTCTGAAGATAACAAATTATGAGAGAAGGCCTGCTTTGCATTGTTAGATGAGACATTTTCTTTGGAACTTTCAATACATAGCAATTGAGTCGCAGGATCAGCCTCGTTACAGCAGTTTGGACATTGCCAACTTCCAGGGGGGGTACACTTTGAGCATAAACAAATTATAACAAATATCAGTCTTCGTGATAATTAGAACATTGATCAAAGGAAAAGGGAAAACTGAGACATAAAATGTGTATACTTCAAGCGGTGGATTAAGGCACTGAAGGTGATAAGTGCATGGACAGAAGTCACAGCAAAGCAATTCACCACCATTATCGCAGATCACACACTCATAGTAATTCTGAAAACAAAAGGCAGACCAGAGCAGTGGGCATTATTGTGTGAGATAAACAACAAAAGCTAATGCAAATCCCATAAAAATACTTCTAACAAAGCAATTGACACTTTGAGTAGACAACTCTCTTCTTGACATTGCTGCATCAAGCTTATCAAAGACCTAAACTAATCCATCAGCACTAAGTAAAATATTCTATATGCTTCTTGGAATCATCAAGAGCTTTTCCTTCTCTTTTTCTTTCTTTCTTTTGAAAAGAACACGAAAATTAAGAGAAGAATGCCAATTGTTAACAGGAAGAGACCCTAACCAAACAAATACAATTCATGGCTCAGAAAAAAAAATGATAACAGTAGCTCATATACTCTATGCTACATTGGCTTTTATATAACATAACCAACATCAAAACTAATTTAAAGAAAAGAAGAAGACAAACTAGAATTGGAGTCTCAAGAAATTTCTCATAACAAACCAAAGAAAAAGAAAAATCACCCCATCATCTCCTATTGGGCGTGGTGGCAAAATGGAAGTGGTGCTCTCATTTGCATCCCATGAACATGAAGCTAAAGAAACAACCCCGTAAGTGTTTGATTCGCTTCTTCCACATGGACGACTTTTCCTTTTGCGGTTCAAGCCCCCAAAACTGTCAATCATCTTACCTTTTCCAGCTGTTGGAGACATCCTTGAATATGTCTTCTTACAAGGCTTGGCAGAGCAACTAAATCAGAGCAAAGCTCCAAGGAAGTTCTGCATTATTCCCATACATTAAACGACTACAATCACATCAAACAAAAGAAAACAGAATTCAAACATCAATACCTCCTAATCAGTATTGATACTGGTAAAGTAACAATTATGTTAGAAAGGGCAGATCTGGCCATTAGGTTTGCATTTAAGAACTCAAACATTTTTAATCCCATGGACTAGAAATTGGCTTCCACCTTTAGCATATGCTCTTTAAAAGAAATTGCTACTAAAAGCGAGCACAGTCATAACTCAAGCACTACAAAATCTTTTTTTTTTCTTTTCTTTTTGAGCAAACTATTTATTGCCTCAACATTCTACTTAAAAAAATTGGCAGCAGAGGATGAAAACATGACAACAATGCAATTTTTAGCAGAATCAAGAAAACAATAGCATATAAATATTGGGAAAAGTTACATACATAAATGAATAGTGCACTTATGATTTAGAGACAGAGGTTGCCTAAAACTAAAGAAGCCTGGTAATAGAATTCCAAGGAGTGTAGAAATGAGTGGGTGAGAAAATAGGTATACAAAAAGAGAGTTTATAAGGGGAGAGTGTGGGCATATGTAGAGTTTGGAAGGTATTGGTGAGCTGTAGAGGTGACAGTGAGAAGCATGCAATTGAACGAAGAGTGACACATGGCGCTGGCTCAGGAATTTTATATCTTCCTGAGTTATCTCCCTCTTCTTTCCTTGTTTGCTCATTCTCTCCATTCTTGCTTTCATTAACAAAAGAGAGCCAAACAGGAGGGTGAGAAAGAGTTTTACTTGTTTATTTTTGAGGAAGAGGTGGAAAGAAAGAGTTTCAGGCTTGATTTTGTAATGGGGAAAAACATTAAAAAAAAATAGAGATTATAAAGGGAGTAATCACAATACAAATTATTGGTCGACATACACTTTATAATGACAGAATAACATTAAAGATATTTAAAGTGAATGTATAAAATAAAGAACATTTTAGCATGATCTTCCATGTGGAAAAACTTTCAAAACTGAGCAAGGATCACAACTGATGCAGAAAAGGAGTAACCGTTTTCTGTTATTCGTTTCTCGTTATCCATGACCGTTAATAGACACGATTTCATTTGATTTGACCATAAACTCACCAACCACATTGCAGATTATTAAATGTAAGGACCATGTGGCTGATAAATATATAATACAAAAGGGTTTCATTGTCATTGTTTTTTGATAAATATATAATGCAAAAGGGTTTCATTGCCATTGTTTGTTGGTTAATTATTTACTCAAACAGACACATTGTAACATGCAATTCTGCTTTCAAAAACAATTGCATATAGTAGGAACAGAGTTACAAAGTCACTAAACCATAAATTAAAGAGAAGTAAAGAAAATCAAATAATCGAAAAAGAGCTTGCCTCAATCAATAATTCTGTTGATGTAACAATTGCATAAGCAAAACTAATTCACTGTATCATGCACTTAGCTTTTGCTAAAATGAATTAACATGTAATTCTGGAATGAGTAGATTTTGCAGGCAACCCTCATTTAAAATATCACCAGACCATAAAATAAATAAATAAATCACATAATTTAGATAAAGTGCTTCTAAAAATAATTACATTACTGCACGCATTCGTTGCATCATGCATTTAACGAAATTAGTTGTCCTTGCTGTTCATACTAGTAATAGTTCTACTTTCACATTTGTATAAGAAAATACCATTTATGTCTATTTGAGATATTAATTGTAGCCAGCTCATAACTTTCTTAGCCAAGTCAGATGGCTAAGAAAAATATATGAACCACTTTTCTGTATTTAGTTTACTAATTTGGAGAAGAGTAGCAGATACGGTCAGATCCAATAATAATCCCAATAGATTTTCTTATTTGAGTTTCCTATTTTGTACATCTGCAGTGATAATTTTGGGCTTGGGTCAATGAGTGGAATTTGGAGTTGCTGGTTTAGATTTTTTTTATAAAAAAAAAATTAGAGAAAAAAAAAAACCAGAGTGTGATGAAGATGCTTACTATCAGTGTCTTTTCTTGAGCCCCACATATATACACAGAAATAGTATTTGGTAATTAGAAAATAGACACTGGGTTGCCATGGTGGCACATATAAAGTTACAACATCCACTAAAACCATTTGATATAACAAATGCATCTTGCAGGGAAAAAAAATATATTTCCACAGCAGCAAATACTAAAACTATTCTATGGCCATAAAAGCAAGCATATATGATTTGCATGATATATCATACAGGCCACATGATTGCAGTAAGTCATCAATTTTGTTTTGCCTAAGTAGAGGTATCATCAAGGGTTGCTTGTCATGTAATGACTACTGCCTAGATCGCTGGTAAAATCAATTACTCATTGCAAATTGGCACTAGAGCAGGACCTTAGTCTAGGCCCCCATAGCTGTGATGCCTTAGAAGGCCATCTCATAGACTCCCACAATTCATTCACTGAGTTCCAAGAAATCCTAAATTTTCTGACGGGGTGATAAGAAAAATTAGTCCAGAAAGCTAAATTGTCTTTCTTGCTCAATCACTCTGTGCACTCATTTTGAGCGAGGTGACCTTGCTGGGGTTTGCAAAAGCAGTGGCAAAAGAAGAAAAAAGAAAAATGTAAACAACGAACTGTTATCCTACCAAGGGAGTTTGGCTCTTCAGGTCTTAGAAATTTGAGCCCTTCAGCAGCAAGAAATTGTTTGGAGATATTTTGATGACCATGAAGATTAAAAAAACATGCCTTACTGAAACTAATACTGCACATTCTCGGTTCATCTTAGAGAATCCCTCTAACTCACCTGAGCAACATGCTAAACACCAGTCCCACATACTGCACCTAGAAAATCCCTACAGTAACTATCCTTTCTCCAACCAAAGCGGCTGCATGTGTATGCATGCATTTCCACACAAAGTTTTAACATGCTGAGAATTGTTGATTAACTCATGAATCAATTGGCTAAGCAAAACCACATACCACAACATGCTGAGAATTGTTGATTAACTCCACTGGCTGGTCCTTTTCTCCTAGCCATAACATCTCCTATATCTCAAGGATATAACTTCATAAACAAATGAACTCTTGAGAGTTCATGGAACCACTAGCTTTGTACTACTGGTTATGCTGGCAAAAGTACATCAGAGATGCTCACCGTTCACTATATCATCGGTATTACTGAATACATTTATGTAAGAAAAAAATCACGGACATTCTTTATCTCTATCAATTGGTTTATTCCAAACCACAAGTAGAAAGAGTCACCAAAGCACAATCTGGCATGAATCACTTTATAAGTTACCTACCAATTCAGCCACACAAGAAACAAATCATGGTTAAGATTTCAAGTCCTCACAGTACGAATTATGGTCATCATTGGAGTCACCATCTGTTCTTACTGCAGATACTTGTTCTACGAAAATCATATCAACGTCTGTCCTTAATGCTATCCCATAAGAGGAATACTGAACCGTTTGGGACGAAGACCATTAAATTCCACAAACTTTCCATAAACCCTGGTCCTTGCTGCACAGGAATGGTGAATTGCATGAGAATATCTCTAAAAATAGGAATTTGAGACAAATTCCAATCGCATTCTAATGTTAATTTCCCACATCCCATGCATCAGAAATTTATTTTCCTGCTGGTGCTCGGGGTATAGGAAATTATTCTCCCATTCATTTGACTTTCATTTTCATCTTATTCTACTGTAAGTGATTTCTTGAGGAATTAAACCACCTTGAAAAAAACAACAAAATCAAGTTTTTTTTGTCAGTTAAGCTTCCAAGCTGGGGAAGAGTAGAATTTGGCTCCCTCTCTTACTAACTCCTATACATCAGCCATCATTATGTTTCTTCTTCATAAGACAGTATTTACATTAGCTACTTGCAATAATAAAGTGATTCAGCTATTGTGTCAAGGTAAAACATACCATGCAACCAGGGGTATTGCAGACAAAGCACATATTGGTGGGAGACATGGCAGCCACATTCAATGGGCATGTGGCAGGTGGCCATGTCCATCAGCATACAAGGCTAATATGTACAGCAATACTCTAGGATCAAAATATTGCTAAATTACCAACATCAACATTGTTGCTCCAAATTTATATTTATAAGATACTAAACTAAAAGAGGGCCTCTTTAACTGTTCAATTACTGTTACTGAGTGGGTTTTTTTGAGGTTTCATACATTTTTCAGGGTACTTAAGAAGTTAGTCTTTGTATATTGTTTCCTTTATTTCCATGTTTTTTTGCTATATTTACACTTCGATTCTATAGTGTTTTTTTATTGGGAGAGGAGTGAAAATGGACGAGATAAAAGGCAAAAGGAAGTTGTTGGCCACCACTTTTTTGGTGAGTTTCCCTATGAAAATGTGTCATTGTATTTCCCTTGGTCATTTAGTTGATTGATTCCCACCAAAAAACTCATTGGTCCATGAAAAATGGAGATTTAAACCCAAAAACAAATTAGTTTCAAAATTTTGGTTTGAATTTTTGGGGTTTTAAAGTTGATTAAAATGGAATATAAAGTTATTAATGGGTTTGTGGGGGTTGTGGGAATGATTTTGAGGTAAAAATAGTGCAAAAATAGTGATTGGAATGCCATGGCTGACAGAGGAGCTCGGTTTTCTAGTGATCGGGGATTCGTTAGAGCACCTTCAAGGGACAGACATGTCAAGACGACCTCTTCTTTAAAAGCATAAAATAAAGACTACCTCAGCCAGCCAAGGCACATGAACCTAGCTTGCCAAGCTATAACACCTTCGCCTAGCACATGTCGGCCTAGAAACAACTTTTATTTCGTTTCTTTCTTCTTCTTCTTTTCATGATTTGATTTTTTCTTTTCTTTTTTTTTTATTTGCTCAAAATCAACTTTCCCTAAATATAATGAAAAACAATCACTGTTTTTTCGATTCTCCACACAACCTTACAAAAATAATTAATGCCTAGAAACAACTCTTATTTAAAATTCCAAATCAGTATTGAAATCTATCACATATTTTAAATTGTTTGTCACTCGAAGACAAAGAATGTCATAAATGAATTTGCATGACAAATTTGCATTAAATAAAAAAAACAAAAACAAATTATAACAGCTTTATCGATCTTTTTTATTCTACCTCTTTGTGGAATTTATTTTTAATCAAATATTTTTTGTTTCTTACTTATTCATATTTTTAAATAGTTTCTATTTTAGGCAATAATTATACAATCCAAATGTAGTGCAATGAGTAGGTACAATTAAAATATTTGAATCTTAATTCTTTTTAACCTTTATAATTTCTTTGTGGACAATAATTAAAAATATGATAATGTTAAAGAAATTCAGCAACTTCAAATATATGAGTGTATATTTCATGATATGAATTTTAAAATACAATAATATATATAAAAACTAATTTCTTCCAATTACTACTTGTATTATTCTATAACTTTACAATAACATACATTCCATTAGAGGAAAAACAGTGGTGATTCTAATTTGTAATTTTTTTATGAAAATTTGCCATTCAATTTTTTTTTCTTTTTTTTTTGCTTTCTTGAGGAAATTTCCTTTTAAAAAAATTTCATTAAATTTTCTATATCTCTAAATTTTGAAATAAAGTTTTATTGAAATTGATTAGCTTTTCTTTTTTAATAACAAATTACTTCAATGTATGTGATAAATTATAATACTATATTGAATTTTTAAATAATAGTAACATAATTTTAAACATATATTTAATCTAAAAACTAAAAATATACTACCAACAATTTGTCCTCAATTTTAGGAAAACTTGACTTAAAACTAATAATAAATCATTAAAAAAAACAAAAGTGAAAAGGGTAGTGTCCACATATTTATTTACTTCTCTATAAAGAAAAAGGATAAGTCAGCATATTTAACTTACTTCATCTACATATAACAAACTTTTATCAAATTTAATTTAGATAAATTTGAATTTCAATCAGAATTGGTTAGAAAAATAAGAAGTTTTGTAAATGGCATCCCAGTAACCCATGAGACCCTTGTTAGGTATGTGACTAATTGTGTGTCTGGTAATGTGGAATAAGGTGTTTTTTAGATGAAAATACATTAAAATAATTTTTTTTTTATTTTCAATATCGGCACATCAAAAAATCAATTTAATGTTTTTTTAAAGAAAAAAAACAGTTTGAAAAGCACTTTAAAAAATAAGTTCAACCACAAAAACAAACACTCCTATATATATTGCCATATTTATTATGCGTGTAGAATCCTTTCCTTTCATGAAAATTCTTTACTTGGATACCATTATTGGTTTAATTGATTTTTTACTCATTACTAGGTTGGCTTTCAAAGATATTGTGACAAAAGAGCGGATTTGTAGGGATTTAGTTTCTTTTCTTTTATATTAGGTTTCCTTTGAAAAGTTCTCTATTTTCTCTTATAAATACACTGGCAAAGCCTCAAGCACATATGATAAAATCCCATTCATCAATCCCAAAAACCATATGCATACCCATTTTATGATGATGAAAAGGGAAGGAAAAAAGGAATGGCGTGGGGGGGGGGGGTGTGGTGCAAGAAAATCAGAATACTAGTTCAGGTATTTCTACACTAAAACTGACATTGATGTTTCTTCTTCTATCCATTCTTATTCTTCTTTTATGGGACCAAAAAAGGGGTCTTTGGGGGTGGGGGCGAAACAACTACTATATGAAAGAGAAATTATTGTATATATTCCATAAAACTCACTTTCTAAAATCGCTTCCGTGAACTTAAGCATGCATAACCTCCTTTGTCTACGTGATTCATCCTATGCATTTGTCAGATCTTAATATTTCCTACTTCTACATACTTCCATAGGGTGGGAGATATTTAGGAATGAGAATTTGAACCAATAGCATGTTCATCATCAAAGATGAGTGGTCAAAACGAATAATAGAAAATGATGACAGTTGTATGATCACCAGCTAGAAACATCATTACATGAAGTAATGCCCATTAACATGACAAAAAAAAAGACCCAGTATGCAGCTTTGGTGGGAAATCATCGAGAATTTCAATTTTTTTTAAGAAAAGAAAAACAATGATATGATGTGATAAAACAAAAAGGAGAAACAACAACAACTGAAAGAAATTCAAACCAAAGCATTGAATGTGAAGCAGAAATCTCATACCGATTCTTAATTTCCCCAGAAACCAAAGCCAAAATAAACCACAAGCTCCAAAATTTCAAAGACCAGATTGGTTGAGATTCCCTGAGAACCATTACTTCCTGATTTAAGAGTCAGTGTAAATCTTCCTTGAAGTCTTGCTCCGAAGTAAACATTCTTGCCTCTTTTGTTATACTATCCACATCTGTTGCTACTCACTGACAGGATCTTCAAACCTCCAAAACCATGAATGTGCAGAGCATCTGCTCCAACTTTTTCCATCAATCTAACAATGTTTCTGAGGAGCTTCTCATGTTAATCCTTTCCAGTAACCCCAGCCAAACTTATTATCATTCCATAACATTGAAGTCCGAAGATGATTATAGCATTCCAGAGTCATTCAATAAAATTCTCTCTAGTGATGCTTTCTCGTCACACCTCCTTGTAAGAGAAGTCTGATTCAATCTCATGCGAGTTATCACGTTCAACCAGACCTTTCTCATCACTGGAAGCTCGACCCATTTGAAGCGGGTTGTGCTGAACCCTTTCTCTCTGACCCAAAGGCAGTTGGACCCCATAGAATGGTGACTTGAACTATGTGTAAGAATAGGGTCTAACATGGTAGTCTCTCTAGCCTTATAAGTACCATGAAGCAATCTCAATGCATCTTAATTACTCCACCTGCCGTATCTTTGTCAAGATCATCCATATACAGTATCTTGCTTCTCCATTTACCAAACTTCTTCTGCTATGAAGCCATTGAAAATTTCATTTCATAAATTCAAGAAAGTGCCAAATAAACTTTCTGTTCCCTGCATATCATTTGGAATTCTTCACTCACATAATTTATTCTCTCCATTGAAGAAGAATCTATATAGCTATCTTCCTCTAAACTGAAGGCAGCTGATACCCGGAAGATGGTAAGGTAGTCCTGGCTCCCAGTTGACCCTTGGATCAATTGCATCCCTAGACATACCAGAAGGCGAGCAGGTTGATCCATGGTTGCCGAATTCTCCAGGGTTGAAGCCTATCTTTCTTCCACCTTTGCGCTAAGTCTTGTGCAGCCCCCAAGTATTGCTTCCTGATTCCCCTGCCCATGTCTTTGGACTCCAATCTGGAGAGAATCAAGCTCCTCTTCTAACCAAGCATCTACCAGGAATGCTATCAACATTGAATAGACAAGAAGTGTAAAGCAGAAGTCTTTCAAGAATTGAAGAATCATGTGTGTCTTCCTCAAGGTACAGAATAGGTATTCTGCAAAGATATAACATTCCAATTTAAGCACTGCTTATTGAGAATAAGACAAAAAATCAGAATCTGGAATTTCCCAGTCCAGGAGGTTGCGATATTTTACATCAGCTACAGAAAGAGTCGAAATGCAAGTGTTGGCAAGGAATATGTATTGAAACATCAGAGTACCAATCTCTTGTGATCTTTCAAGTTGGGTTTTACAGGAAAGAACCTGAAAACAAATCAGGCAACTACAAGACCAGCTGGAAGATTTGTGTGCCCACTTGTAAAAAAAAAAAGTAATTCTTACACAACAAAAGTGCAGTTGAAACCACATTGAAGTGCGAATTTCGCACCTTTTTTCTTTCAAAAAAATCGATACCGGTAAATTAAATAGGAAAGTAGATGCTAACAAAAGGCATTATTAACTATTAGGAATTCTGATTTTTGTTTCTTTCTTTCTGTTTTGTTGAGTAAAAATAGTAGTAAAACAAATTCTTTATTTGTTGAGAAAATTAAAAAAAAAATTAGCAGAGCAGAAACCAAAATAGAAAATTACGTACCCACAAAAACAACAGCCTGATTCATAAATTAATTAATGATAAAGAATAGCTAGCCCCGAAATTCTGTGCTGAACGCCCTCAAATCAACTCTCTCTCTCTCTCTCTCTGGCTTTTATTTTCCTTTTCTTTCTAGCTACAAAGCTTCCGACTTATTTGAGCTTTTTTATCTTAATTTAATTTTATAGTTCGTTCGAGTTTGGGCTTTTCGTAATTAATATTCTGGGCTCTGTGCTTAATATATAAGTTATAGATTGGGCTGCAGCCTACATAGATCCATTTCTTTATGATAATCATAAGATTGTGTTGTTGTTTCGTTTGATCGCTCCTTCACCGGGACTCTTATTTATTCATTCACTTACTATAATTAACTAATTATTAGATTATTTTTGAATTGCGAGATATGAAAACAAGTCCGAAAAGATTACGGTGAATAGAAAATAATTAGCAGCATTTTATTAATTATTTTATAAGTTTAATTTAAAGAAAAAATAAATAAATACAGTAAGTAATAAATAACCCACCTTGAAAGCCAATGTTCGGTGTTAGAGATGTTCAATAATAATATTATAATTTCAATTAAATAATAATAATAAATCACAGTTACATTTTTTTTTTCCAGTCTTTCAGAAGAATAAAGTTCCAATTTTTTCCCCCTTTTTTTGATCATATAGTTGGCTTTGGCTAACATATGCAAATCATTCATTAAAGTTTTGCATGATGTTTTTCTGGGCTCCTGAAACATTCGACTCGCAATTGACATCAAAACCAATCGATATCGCAATGAAATTCAAATGTTCTTGGGGCTATGATCCTCCTCTGCTCGTATTGTAAGAAAAAAGAATGCGTAGTATTTTTAGTTAAAGACACTATGGTCGATGGTGACCTTCAGATTCACCACATCCCCTAATGGATGAAGGCAACTCACCCACCTTCTCTATCCCTTCTTCGAACACCACACCCATGCCCATGTAGAAATGAGACTCGACATGACAATGAAAGGCCCAAACACCTGGATTATCAGCTCTAAACCTCAGAGCAGTCCATCCATAAGGATGCAGAGGTGCTGTGTTCTTCATAATGGGATTGACCACATTGTACTTTCTCCAGTCACGAGACAAGTTATACTTGCCTGTACCGTACCCCAGGACCCAAAAATCATGCCCATGAAGATGCCATGGATGTGTCTCACTGTTGTTCACAGTCATAGAATTAGCATTTTGTAGGATGACATCGACTGTTGAATTGAACCGTAGCCTATATATTCGGTTGCTTGAAGTAGCATTAACATTTTTTGCCACACTATGTATGTCATAGTTTGCGAAGTCATATCCATCAGGAGGAGGGTCTTGAACAAATGCATCGGTCAAATTTTCTCTAAGTGCAATGAGGTATGGGGTCTGAGGAAGTATGAGAGAAAGGTTGTTTAAGGACCATTTAAAATGGCCATCAATCTTGTTTTGTGTGTTTAGAAGCACGATCACTCTATCTGAAGTGACAGGAGGGGTGTTAATGAAACCTTGACGAGCCTTAAATGCAAGACTTTGAGCCAACCTTGATGTTGTATCATTCCAAAGAGGCCCTGTGGTTGGAACTGTTGGAGGCTGCTTTTGTGCATGGTTTGGATAGTAGTTGAAAATGGCCAAACCAGTTGGTGTTTCCGGTTTGCGAGCAACTACATTAATAGTTGCCCAGTAGTTTCTTGAAGAATCTTGATCAGCTTTTACTAACACAGAGTACGTCTCACCAGAGTAGATGTAGAGGTTTCTTATAGCAAATGGTTCTACATAGTTCCCGTCCGCTTCTACAACAGTCATGTCATGGCCCTGCACAAGAATAAGAGAGAACCATGAACATTTTGAACTCGAATATTGCAAATTCAAACAGATTATTTCTGGAGCAAATGAAAGTTAGTGAGGTTGTGAAATTACCTCAATTTCAAAACTAAGAGCTGACAGGGAAGTCAAGCTGCCAATCCTCAGTCGATATGTTTTTCCAGGAACAACAGTCAGCGAATAAGGAGAGCATTCAGGATTTGTGGTATTGCAAACTCCAGCTGCAATGCCTGAAGCAGTGGAAAGAGAGCAGTTGTATTTCCCTCTTCCATATATAAGAAGTGACTGGATAGCAAAAATGAAGAGGTATGGTTACCATAAAATCAGTACCAGCTACCTAAGAAACATTGCTACACTTGCTAATTCAAGACAAATTAAAGTTGATATGAGTTTAGATTTTACAGAATTCACCTGTGGCTCTCCGACAAAAACAAAGGGTTTGGCAGATAGGCCGGCAGCTTGTTCATTAGTGCTTGCGTGGTACCAATCACTTAAGATTATGTTGTGATCATAATCATAGGAAAAGGGTTCAGAAACTCCTTCAGGAAGCGATACAATGATGGATCCATATAATCCAGCTGCTCTTTGCATTCCATAATGCCCATGATACAGGTATGTCCCAGCCTGCAAAAGGATGTTGAGCTAATTATACTATGCTCTACAAAAATAGCAAAAAAACTGTTGAAAACCACATAACCTGAGACCTGGAATCATATTCGTATTGCACGAAAGCTATCGTTGGTAATAAGAGTATAAAATGAATGTCTTGTGATATTACAAGAAAAGCATTGGATTAGAACTAGAGGACTTACCCTGTCTACAAAAAATTTGTAAATAAAGGTTTCTCCAGGTAAAATCGGACACTGGGTAACCCCTTCTGTTCCATCACTCCAAGGCGTTCCGAGCTGTGGTCAGAAAGGAGTACGCACAACAGAAGGTTTTAGCATATGTAGGATAGTTGAAGATATGAAGACGAAAACCTCATGATACCTGTCTGATTCCATGCCAGTGAACAGCAACATTTTCTGTCCACAAACTATTTTTTAGCTGAACAACAACAGTATCACCTTGCTGTGCAAAAATTGTTGGTCCTGGAGATCTCCCATTTATGGTGATAATCAGCTTCTTATAGCAATCTGGGGACTTGTATTCATACTTGACCTCCCATTTGTGGTGACGAGTTCTAGCCTCGACACTCGAGAAATTGATCAAACAAATTAAGTGAAACAAAGTCAGCAGCATCACAAAATAGCCTTTGCTTTCTACAGGCTCAATCATTTTCAAGATGCTCAAAAACGGACAGAACGCTCACTTTGCCAGCAACAAAAGCATGCACCGTGCTAGAATGTTTGTTAATTACGTATCTGATCAATAGATCCACCTCAAGTTTCTAGGAATTAGTGTGCGTAAAAAAGACATGGTTAGGTTGCTGGATTTGTCTCTCTTTATTTGTCTGGGAAAGAGATTATTTTTGTTATGGTGTCATCATTTTTTAGTTGAGTCGTGAGGTGAACTTTCCAATGAACAAGCAAGGCACAAGTCAAAAATGAGACATGATGCCCGCAAGCCAAGTAAAATTGAAGTTTGTCTACAGAATTATTAACTATTAATTAATTAATTATTAATTAACCTAAATTAAAAGAGGAGGGTTCCCTCCCGTTAATTGAAGCAATGATTTTTTTTTTTCAGTTTAATTTTTTATTTTAATTTAATTCCAACTTTAACTTCATTTCTCAAATATTAAATTTTAGGATTGACTTTTATAATTTATTTTTTATGAGATTATTTTATTTTTATAATTCAGGTCGCGGGTTTTTTTTAATACAGTTGACTTGGATTTTTCTGTTTTTTTTTAATTGAAATTTTTTTTAATTTTATTATTTAATATTAAGTTGATTTGTTATTTTAAAATTAAAACAATAATAACACTTGAAGAAAAGTGAATTAGATGTTACATTAATTATATCAAATAATAAAAATACATACTAGATATATATAACACAATAATCAATAATATAATTAAAACATTTAAAGTAAAAAGATAAAAAAAAATTATAAATTTAACTTTTAATGTAATTTGTCAACCATACATCTACATTTCAAGTATGAATTATACTTGATCAATCACATCAAACAATGGTGATACGTGCACAGATCACACCATTTTAGAGTTTTTTATAATTAATATGATTTGATATTACCAAAGCAAGGATCATGCAGACAAATATCGAGACTTCTTTTATTTTTTATTGCGCACACTCGAGGAGACAAGGTGTAGCAATGGATTCGCAAGTTGTAAAAAAAACAAGAATTGGCAATTGTCACCTAGGTTTTGCCGCAACATATCATGGAAGCTGTCGTGGTTGATGGTTACCCTGTTTTATGAAAAAAGAAACTGCATTTGTATTCCAAATCGTTCTCTCTGCTGTGTCTTGACTTAGGGCTGATGATCACAATGCCCTAGCTAGCGAGGGTTTGTTAGCCACTTCAATTTTCTTAACAAAGATTGAAACCAAACCAAATGAACTTTCCATTAAACAACAGCAATTGATAATCCGGATAATGGAGTAATTTCCTTGTTAAGACTTAAGAGTGAGTGATGAGTCACTTCATCCAGCGATCCACCATGTCCTCATAAACTGAACATTTTCCATTGATTTAGGCTGAATTAATGTGTTCGGAATAAATCTTGTAGTTCTAGGGTTGGATTATAAGTGTTGGATGGAATCATTATTAAAAAAAAATAATCTCCCAGGTTTTATTCTATTTCTCACTCTCTGTGCTTCTACTTTTATTTCTGGGTTCCTTTCGAGGGATCTTCAGTGCCAAGAAATAGGAGAGGAATAAGAGTTCCGAATCCTGCTACGCTCAAGAAATCACACCACGGTGTAGTTTATACCAAGCATTTTCAAGACCAAACTTCGTTCTCTTCTCTCTTCTCACTCTGGAAATAAAGGAAACCGGAAACGATTTAATATTTCCCTTCCTCTTAGTCCAGCTTAGTCCAATTTGGATTCAACATTGGAATCAGCATTAAGATTTCAGATTGAAATAAGATTTCCTTGGGAGAGAAAATTCACATAATTGGATCATCAAAAACAATGTTCCAAAACGGATCCGATCTGAATTCTGAAACCATTGCATAGTTGAATATACTTGGAAGAGCATTTATTCGGTCACTCTACAGCCTCCATAAGATCAGCTCTATCATTTAGCCCACTCCGGTAGCAAAACCAAACATATACCAGCACTAAAAGAAAAATCCAGCTTAAGCGTCGTCAAGAGCCAGGACTCCAGGCAGCGGTTTCCCCTCAAGAAGCTCTAAGCTGGCACCACCTCCTGTTGAGATGTGGCTCATCTTATCAGCGAGCCCAACCTTCTCCACAGCAGCAACAGAGTCACCTCCTCCAATGATGGTAGTCACTCCCTTGCCACTGAGCTCAGCAAGCTTCCAGGCGATTGCCTGAAAAAGGAAAAACAAAGCTCGATTACAATGCTAAAATGCCTGTGGTTGAACCTCGTATTATCTAGGTAAATATAAGATACCTCAGTTCCTGCTGCAAACTTCTCGAACTCAAACACACCCATTGGTCCATTCCAAATAATGGTTTTGGTTGTATCCAATGCCTCACTGAATGTCTTGATAGAATCAGGTCCTATATCCAAACCCATCCAACCATCTGCTATCTCAGAAGCTGGTACCACCTGCAAGAAAATTGCACTAAACAATCTGAACAAAATTGGTCTACGTTACATTCCGATCCTCTGTGTGCATGCAAGTATGATCTTGTGAATCCCACTACTAAAAAAAACTGCTCCGGGTAACTCAAAAGAGCAACTCACAGGTTTACATGCACATATTCCAGGGAATGCACATAATTTAAACGGACAATGATGCAAACCTTGCTGTTGGCATCTGGAGCAAACTTGTCAGCAACAACCACATCTGTAGGCAGCAGTAGTTTTACCCCCTTGACCTTGGCCTTCTCAATAAGTGAAGTTGCAAGATCAAGCTTGTCTTCCTCCACAAGGGATGACCCAACTGAATACCCTTGGGCTTTGTAAAAAGTAAAGATCATTCCTCCACCCAAGAAGAGGAAGTCAACCTTCTCTAAGAGGGATTCAATCACTCCAATCTTGGATGATACCTTTGAGCCACCAACAATTGCAGCAA
>Ga0307516_10003783_pt1 | contig 19218 bp, 18 predicted proteins | sample 19_EM_MG_FD_203310 | JGI IMG/M metagenome (GOLD analysis project Ga0307516, IMG submission 203310) | Populus trichocarpa ectomycorrhiza microbial communities from riparian zone in the Pacific Northwest, United States - 19_EM | ecosystem: Host-associated > Plants > Roots > Unclassified | place... | reverse complement strand
CGCAAACGCCAACGCGGGATCGTGACGTGCCTTGGCGGCGAAGCGCCGCAGCTTGCGCATTTCCCTGACCTCCCAGAATGGCAGACTGGGTTGCCGCGGATCTGCCAAGGGGACATCGATGTAGTTGCCACTCAACTCCACATAGATTTTCCCGTTGGCGCGCGGGTCATAGCGCACGCAAACGCGCTGTTTGAGCCCTACGAGCGGACGCAGGCTCGGGCTCCAGTAGCGATCCCCGTTGAAATGCACGCCCGTCGGCGTCACGAGCCGGTGCTCCAACGGCAGGAAGTCGAGCAACAATTTGCGGCGGTTGGTGACGATCGGCGGGGGACGCAGGCCATCTTCACCGGTGAACGCCTGTTCCCAGGCCATCGCCGGTGTCATTTCCAACTCGGAATGAAAGTGCGTGTGGTACTGACAGCAAATATGCCTCGCCAGGTAAATCTCCGCTTCCTCCAACGTCATCGCAGCGGCCGACTCCGCGTCGTAGCCTTGGCGAAATTTGATGTTGGCGCCGGTGGCACCCGGCAGGCGCTCGCAGTGGACGTGCAAGGTGCCGAAAATTCGCTCTACGATCGCGCCGGCCTCAGGCTCGCTGCGAAGCTTGGGTTCAATGTTCCATGCCACACACCCGGCACGGAACGCTGCGCTTGTGAATTCCGCGGCCGTATCAGGGGTGATCTAGGATTTCGTGCGGTTTGTGACGACCCAATTCAATAACACCTTTTACAATCAACAATATAGCGTTTAAGCGTTTTTCGCGTCGCACTTGGATTTCGTGCAGTTTGAGACGACTTAAAGCACAGCGCACTCGTTTCCGTGGCGCGACCTGCGTAGAGTCGCACGACGGGACTCAGAGAGGTCCGGCGCGTGCTGAATTTCCACTCGCGATTCATCGGTGTCGACCGGCTCCCGCGGAGTCTCTCCGAGTTGGATGTCGATGTCTTCTTTCGACTGCCTCAGGCATCGATCAACGCCCTCAGGGAACGTTTGAACAATGATCGCCTGCCGAATGCCGAGGCACGCCAGGTTGGCTTAACCGTCCAAGTCGCGTTCATGCGCGCGACGGGTAGATCGTTGGATGTAATCAAGATCGTTCCTCCTGCTCTCCTCAAATACATTGGCGAAGAACTGCGCGTCCGGCCATTTTCAATCGGCTCGCTTCGCGCGATGTACAAACGTGGCCGTACATTGTATGACCATCAGCAGTGGGCAAAGACTCACCTTCAGCTAGAGGCGTTCAACCAGCAACATCGTGGAACCCTGTCGAGCATGTTGCTCGCTCAGGCCAGCGATGCGGCGTCGATCGACGAACTGGTTGCGTGCGCCAATCGTTGGCTTTTCGACCAGAAGGTTCTGATCCCTGCAGACCGTACCCTTCGCGACCTGGCGCGCGAAGCATTCGCTGTGGTCGAGGCCCAAGCGGTCGAAGCGATCAAGAAAGCGCTGTCGAAGAAGCAGCAGAAGATCTGCCATAAGACGGTCTTCGACAAACACGAGTCCGGTGTGTCGGTCATCCAGTGGCTGAAGCAGTCCCCAGGCCGGCACAGCAAGAAGACGCTGGATGAATCGCTCGCCAAAATCGAGTATTTGAAGAAGCTCAGCGTCCACGAATGGGACTTGAGCAAGATCACTCTCCCCCGGCAAAAGGCCTATGCCCGCGCACTGATTTCACGTGCTCCGTCGGAGACACGTAAGCGCAAGGACGACACACAGCTGCTGGAAATCGCGTGTTTCCTCCGCTTGACGCTTCTGGAGCTCACGGACGCGACCGTCTACCAGTTCTCTCGGCGCGCGTGGGACCTGCACCGGCACGCGACAGAAAAAGCGACCGAGCAGCGTGGCAATTCGGCCGCAGAATATCGTGACAAGCTGCTCGGTGTTCGCGCGCTTCTCGAAGACAAAACCCGTACCCCAACACAACGTTTGGAAGCGATACGGTCGCTACTCGATGAGATGGGCGATCTTTCGCAACGTACGCGCGCGGCGATGGCCCGCAGCACGCTGATCGATGATGGGCGCGTTCGCACGGTCTTGAAGGCATTCACCACAAAGCTCGATTTTCACGGAACCGATAAGGCCCGCGGATTTGGAGACCTTTCCACACTTGCTATCGCTTACGAGACCGGTTGCACCGAGCTTCCGGACGCCTTGGAGCTTGAGGTCACCGAGAAATGGCGTGAGGAAGTTGACGGTCCAGATCGCAAGCGCGCGTTCAGGGCGCTCGAAGCCGCGACTATGCTAGAGCTGCGAAAAGGACTGCGTCGAGGCTCGATTTGGATCGACCACAGCATGTCCTATCGCGAGCTCGACCAGATGCTTATCCCGAAAGATGAGTGGGAACGCGAACGCAATCGGTATCTGAGCCTAATGGGTTTGCCAGAAGAGGCCGATGCATTCCTCGATCCCCTGCTTAACACGATAAAGGCAAGTTTCAAGCCGCTCGTGCAGGCGTTCCGCAAGGGCAAGCTCGAAATCGCTGCTGACGGCACACTCTGCTTGCCGAAGCTCGAGGCGCTGCAACTCGAATTCGAGCCGAAGAAGATCGCCCAAGCGGTTTTCAAGGCGATCGGGACCGTGCAGTTCCCCGACCTCATCGTGCAGACGGACGCCTTGTTTAACCATAGCGAGGCCATCCTCGGGCGACGCGCGCACTCCGAGAAGGAACTCATCGCATACTACGGCGCGCTGCTCGCACAAGGCACCGATCGCACTGCGAAGAGCGTGGCAGCGATGATTCCCGGTGTCGACGCAGCCGATATCACCGCGATGATGCATTTCCTGGAGGCGCCGCATCGTTTGGAGCGGGCCAACCAGCGCGTAGTCGACTTCCTGAAGACGATGCCGGTGACGAAGCTTTGGGGCGATGGTCGCTTTGCTTCGTCCGACATGATGGCGTTGGACGCGACACGCAGCATGTACAACTCTCGCATTGACCCGCGGCGTGGCACGCCTGCAACCGGTGTCTATACACACGTGCTCAATTCAAATGTGCTCGCGTATTCGCAGCCGGTCGTTCTCAATGCGCGCCAAGCTGGCCCCGCCATCCACGGTGCCGTCCGGTACAACCAGCTAAACGAGGAAAAGAAGCTCCTGCGCCTCGCCGTGGACACTCACGGCTATACGTTCACCGGCATGACGATCGGCAAGATGGGCGGACGATTGGATGTGTGTCCGCGACTCAAGGACCTCAAGGAATTGAAACTGTATCTGCCGCGTGGCATGGACACACCAGAGGCGTTGGATCGGTTGGTGGAATGCATTGTTTCCCTCAGCCCCATTCGTAAGAATTGGGACGAGCTTCTGCGCTGGTCGGCTTCGGTCTTCAGTGGTCGTCTCAGCGCCAATGTGGCGATGGAGCGCTTGGGCAGCGCGTCCCACGGCCTACGCGTCCATAAAGCCGCCGATCAACTCGGACGCTTGTTGCGAACACAATTCCTGTGCGACTACTTCACCAAACCGGATTTTCGCCGCGAAGTCCATACCGTGCTCAATCGCGGGGAATCCGTCCATCAGTTGCAGCGTGTGATCTATACAGGACGGATTCCCGCATCACGTGGACGCCGTCGAGACGAACTCGTCGCGATATCTGGTGCGCATGGACTGCTGACCAACATCGTACTTGCGTGGAATACATGGAAGATCAACGAGCAATACGCCCGTGGACGCGAAAAGCGTCAACCTCTCGAAGACAAATGGATTGCCCACGTGGGCCCGGCGCATTTTCGGCACATCAACTTCGAAGGCTTGATGTCGTTTGGTTTGAAGCCGTATCTCGACAACTTGCTGAAACCGTCGACCTCCACCAGCAAGGCACCACGAACGCGGTCGGCATGAAGTGATGTCGGCGGACGAACTCGAAGCTATCGGTCAACCAGGAGGAAGCTCAAACACGCTCCACGGAAAATCCTCCTGTAGCTGTTGCGCCAGATTCATATCGAACAGTTCGGCGTACGCGTGGAATTGCCAGTCTTGTTGGTCGTGGTGCGCTTCACGCAGGCGATTGCTCCATGCGCCATTGGGAAGAACAACGGCGCAATGCGTTGGTGCGAGATCGAGGGCCGCAGCTTGAATTCGCCACTCGCGCTCCCACGCGAAGTCGATCGGGTCCAGAGCATCTGGCTCGTAGCGCATATGTCTCCATGCCAAGTTCTCTGGCAACTGTTGAAACTCCGCGTCTGATTGGTAGATGACCGGTCTTCCACCTTGGGCGAACAACCACGACTTGGCAAACGCAATACCAAAGGGCGAATACCTCCTGACGCCACGCGTGTTCAGCAACCCTCCTGCAAGGGACAGCAATGGTGCTTCCGTAAAGCACACACACTGATAGTCTCCGCGGATATTGCGCGTATTGCCGCGGATACTCCGATCATCCACGATGCTTAGGAGGTTTTGGAACGCAGCGTCGTCCGTAGCACCCTTGGTCAAATGCACGACATAGTCCGACACGTCAGGTCGCCTTACTTGGGCCGGATTTGCTGCCATAGTGCTGTTCGTCGATCAGTCGACTGATAAAAGTGGTTGCCATGGCGCGGCGTCATTTGGGCGCAGGCAACCTCGTCTTGGATAGACGCGCATTGATGCGATGCTGATTGAACGGATCCCCGCCGTCGATGTAGCGCACGGCCGACTGTACGTCCTTCCAGCCAACATACTCCATCAATGCCTTCACATCCCAGCCATTGTCGTTGGCCCAGCCAGCGAACCCACGACGCAGCGAATGCCCGCTGTATTGCTCGGCCGACGCAATCCCCGAATCAGCAAACACCCGCCGAAGCAGCGGGACAATGCTGTTGGGATGAAGCTCCTCTTTCCCGATGCCGCCCCACCGATCAACACGTCGAAACAAGGGTCCCTCGGTGAGGTCGGCGGTGTCAATCCACTTGGAGACCGCGGTAACCGGACACAGGCGCGAAAGCGCCGGTACCTTGAACGTCCGGCCGACATTTTCGCGATCGCCTTTGCTTCGCGGTAGAAAGAGCGTCATGCCTTTGCGCTCAACAACGCGCACGTGCTGGACTTCAAGGCGAATCAGTTCATCGCCACGGAATCCACGCCAGAACCCCAAGAGGACCAACGCATGATCGCGGCGGTGCCGAAGCTCGGACGCTCGATCGTCGTTCGTGCGCGCAGTCAATACAGCTTCCTCGAGAAACCCAGAGATCATTGCGAGCTGTTTGATTTGTAGCGGTACGGCCTGCTTTTCCGCTGCCGGATGCAGCGCGGCAATGCCTTTGAGCGCTTGTTTGACGATCGGAGCACGGGTTGGATCGGGAAAGCCATGATCGGCATGCCAGCGCGCCAGGGCCGCTACGCGTTGTTTGAGCGTATTGATCGACAAGTCGGCGGCGTAGCGCGCCAAGTAGTGCGCTACGCCGTCAGCCGTCGCGGGCAAGAAGCAGCCGGCTTCGACTTCGAAATGGCGAATGGCCGAGGCGTAGCTGCGCTGCGTATTGGGCCGTTGAGCGGCGGCGAGATAGCGATCAAGCGATTCGGTCATGGCTTAAGACTGAAGATCGGGACTTGACGAATTCCAGGATACCGCCATATAGTTGCTACATGCAACCAATGGCCACCACCACAAAACGCCGTGCGCCTTCTGCCAGCAAACGGCTCTTGGACGATGCCGCCGCACTGAATGCGGCGCTGTCAGATCTTTTGCGCGTTTACCAGTTCCGTGATCGGGACAAGATCTGCTGCTACGACATTTCCGTTACGCAATGCTACGCCCTTGAGGCGTTGGTTGAGAACGGTGCAATGCGCAGCCAAACGCTCGCCGAGCGCCTGCTTCTCGACAAGAGCACGACCACGCGCGTCGTTGATGCGCTTGTGCGAAAAGGTTATGCCGAACGGGCCATGGCCGCCGACGATGCCCGCGCGCTCTCGCTGCGCGTCACACGCAGTGGTCAGGCGCTCTATGAAAAGATCAATCGCGAGCTGATCGCCCAACAGGCCGAACTGCTGCGCGACCTCGATCCTGGCGTACGCGCGGCCACGACCGAGGTCATCCAGCGATTGGCAAAGGCGGCTGAGGCTCGCTTCGTCTGCGGGGTCAGTGTCGGCTGTGCGCCCGGCGACGGCGATACGAAGGGCTGTTGCTGATTTTTTTTGACTTCACGGTTGTCACTACCAACTATGACTACATGGAATCACATCCGCCCCGCCAAGGTCGTCGACGCAGCCGCCATCACGGCGATCTACAACCAGGGAATTGCGGAGCGCTCAGCGACCTTCGAGACGACGCCAAGCCAGGTTGCGGATCTCGAGGCACGAATTGGCGATGCACGCTATCCGCTACTCGTTGCCTGTGACGGATCGGCCGCCGTGCTCGGATGGGCCGGCCTCAGTAGCTACCGGTCACGCGATTGCTATGCGGGCATCGCCGAGTTTTCGATCTATTTGGATCGAGCAGCGCGCGGCAAAGGTCTTGGACAGGCGCTGCTCAACGCGCTGGCCGATGCAGCGCGAGAGCGCGGCTTCTGGAAACTTGTTTCGCGGATTTTTCCCTTCAATGCTGCTAGTCGCGCGTTGTGTGCCCGCTGCGGCTTTCGAGAAGTCGGCGTCTACGAAAAACATGGCCAGCTCGATGGCCGTTGGCTCGACGTCGTGATCGTCGAGCGTCTCATCCCCGAAAACCTGACCGGCGAAACCGGTTCGTCTTTTTCCTGATTGCGAGGTCGTCATGTCCGAAAACACATTGCCAGTCGTCATCATCGGTGCCGGACCGGTGGGTCTTGCTGCTGCGCTGCATGTCCGCGCACGTGGGTTTACACCGCTCGTGCTCGAGGCCGGTGCAGCGGTCGGCGCCGGTATCCGACGCTGGTCTCACGTGCGCATGTTCTCGCCGTGGGAATACAACATCGACAAGCTCGCCGGCACGCTTCTCACCGCGCACGGTTGGACGCCACCGGATCCCGCGCACTTTCCGACCGGCCGTGAAGTCGTCGAACGCTATCTCGAACCGCTGGCCGCGATGCCTGAGCTCGCCCCGCAGATTCGCGTCGGCGCGCGCGTCACGGCTGTCACGAAGCGTCGGCACGACCGCATGAAGAATTCACAGCGTGCGACGGCGCCATTTGCTGTCCGCTATCTCGATCAGACGGGCGAGCATGAGGTGGCGGCTCAGGCCGTGATCGATGCGTCGGGCACGATCGAATCGCCCAATCCGATTGGCGCATCGGGCATTGCGGCGCTCGGCGAACGCGCCGCGCATGCGCACATCGCCTACGGCATGCCGGACGTCTACAGCGCGCAGCGTGCCCGCTATGCCGGAAAACGCACGCTCGTTGTTGGCAGTGGCCACTCGGCCTTCAATGTGCTCACCGATCTCGCGCGTCTGCGTCGCGAAGTGCCGGGCACGGAAATTCATTGGGCCGTGCGACGGCCTTCGCTGCGTCGCGTTCTCGGCGGCGGTGAAAACGATCAGCTCAAGGAACGTGGCCGGCTCGGCATGCGGATTTCGCAACTCGTCGACGAAGGCGCGATCACGGTGCACACGAACATGTACCTCGATCGGATCGAACACACAGCGAATGGCTATGTTGCCTGGAGCGGCGATGATGCGCTGCCCGCCGTCGATGAAATGATCGGTGCGACCGGGTTTCGACCCGATCTCGGCATGCTCGATGAGGTCCGTCTGGATCTGGATGCCGGAACGCAAAGTCCGAGCGCATTGGCACCGCTCATCGATCCGAACTTGCACAGTTGCGGAACGGTGCGCCCGCACGGCGCGATGGAGTTAAAGCATCCAGACGCCAACTTGTACATGGTCGGTATGAAGAGCTACGGTCGCGCGCCCACATTTCTCTTGCTGACCGGTTACGAGCAGGTGCGCTCGGTGGCCGCTGCGATCGCCGGCGATTGGGAAGCCGCACGCCGCGTGGAACTTGTGCTACCAGAAACCGGTGTGTGCAACACCCAATTCACAGATGAAGAAACCACAGCGCCCGCATCGAACTGCTGCGGCGGTCCTGCGCCTGCTGACGTCGACGCGTGTTGCGTTGCCGATGCGGATGCGAAGGCCGTTGGCGAAGCCGGCTGCGGATGCGGGCCGACGGCGGAAGTTGTTGTCGAGGCACCGGTTGTTGTCGCCGCTGCCACGAAGACGTCGTGCTGCGGTCCGGCCCGCGCGACGTGACACTTCGCTGGCCGGCTATCTGGCTGCTCGGCGCCGGTCAGTGCGTGTACTGGGGCATCCTTTACTACGCGTTTTCGGTGCTGCTCGTGCCGATGCGAGAAGAGTTCGCAGTTTCGAACGCGGCCATTGCGGGCGCCTTCTCTGTGGGGCTTGCGACCAGCGCACTGCTCGCGCTTCGCGTGGGACACTGGCTTGATCGCGGTCACGGTACCGCGCTCATGAGGCTCGGCGCGCTAGTCGGTGCGGCGCTGTTGTTGGCGTGGTCGTATGCAACATCGCTGACGATGCTGTACGCGATTTGGATTGGCTTAGGCATCTGCATGTCGCTCGTCTTGTACGAGACGGCGTTCGCGCTGGTGACGCGCGCGCTCGACGATGGCGCCGCGCGGCTCAGTGCCCTGGCCAGCGTCACCGTTATGGGTGGACTCGCGAGCACACTGTTCGTACCGCTGGCGGGCGTTGGCGTCACGCACATGGGCTGGCGCATGACGCTGCGCGCCTTCGTCGTTGTGTGGCTGCTGACGGCGGTGTGTCTGGAACGTTTTGCATTGCCACCGATGCGCCAGGCGGATGGCCACGCACTAACGCGTCGGCCGCAGCATCCGCCGCATCCACCGAATGGTCGGGCCGTAGCGCTTGCAGGTGCACCTTTCGTCGTGGCCACCTTGGCTGCCATGGCGCTCACGACGTTGGTCATTCCCTCGCTCGTGGATCGCGGGCATCCGCTTGAACAAGCCTCTTGGGTATTGGCGGCGCTCGGTGTGATGCAGCTGCCCGGGCGGATTTGGTTTTGGCGTGGTGGTGGCCAAGCGCTATCGGCGCGCACGCTGCTGATCGGTCCGCTGGTCCTGCAGGCCGCGGGACTCGTGTTGCTCGCAGGTGCGTCGCAGTTGCTCATGGCATTTGCCGGCGTCGCCCTCTTCGGCGTTGGTGCGGGTTTGCATACGTTGGCCCGGCCCTGGCTCGTTCCGCAACTCTTCGGCGTGGCGGCCACGGGACACGTCAACGGTGCCATTGCGCGAGCACAAGGCATCGCACGCGCGGCCGGCCCCTTCGTCGCCGCTGCTGCGTACGAGCGGGTCGGCAGTGCTCCGCTTTTCGTCGTACTCGCACTCGCGTTGCTCGCTCAATGTCCTCTCGCCGCATGGGCAGCAACGCGCACGCGGATCCTTCAACGCAGCGTCTAATCCACCGCGCTATGCTGCCCACGCCGGTCCTTGCCTGCGGTTGAGCCATGTCAATGACGTTCAACGAAGCCTACAAAGCATGGCGCAATCGTGCGCGCGCGTTCAGCGCGATTTCGCTGGTGGGTTCAGCCTTGCAAGTACTCCAAGAACCCGTGGCGGAACGCCTGGATGAGATGAAAAAGGCGCCATGGAATTTGCTACTGCTCGTCAAATGGGCGTGTCAGGACCGCATGCTTGATCGAGTGACCCACGGTGTTTCAGCCCAGGAATTCGGCGCGTTACGCCAAGCGTTGTGGGACATGCCCAAGCAGGTCGACATGCACATCCGGGACACGTTGCCGTGGCGTCTGTTTCTTCGGCAACATCTCGCTCCGCAGCTACCTTTTCAACGGCGTGCAAGCTTGGGTTTCTTGCGGGAAGCTGCACTCCTGGCTACGCAAGATCCGGCGCACCCACTGCGTCGTCGCTTCGAAGAACGTATCGGCGTGACGTTGTTCAACTTCATCGACATGGCATACACGCTAGCCGCAGAGATCCTCGAAGGCGCCAAAGTCATCAACATGTCGTGGTTCGATCTCTTCCGACGTGCCTATTCGCCGGAGGTGGTGGACCGCTTCATTGCGGCGATCTCGCTGACGTTTGATGGACTGCGTGCCTTCTGCCGGGCGCTCCCCGATGCCGATAACAAGGTAGCTTCCGAGTATTTCGAATTCACGGCGCTGAGCCGCTACCCATTCCTTCGCGATGAACGCAGCCTCTACCTCTGGCACCCGGCGGTTTTCTTCCGCGGCATGGAAGGCTTCGTCCATTCAGTCCTGAGCGAAGCGCGCGAAGTGTTCATCGAGCCGTTCAGCAAGATCTTCGAGCGGCATGTGCTGGGCGAAGCACGCGCGCTCCCCGTGCCGTTCTTTGGAGAAGACGAGATCAAACGTTGGCTACCGCCGGACACACAAGTACCCGACGGATTGCTCGCCTACGGCACGTGTAACGTGTTCATCGAATCCAAGGCGGGCCTGTTCGACGAATCGGTCATGACGGTCGGCCATTCGACCATCTTTTCGCACAAAACCCGCGCTCTGCTCACGGCGGCCAACCAAGGGTGGTCAGCCTCGGAGCTGATGCGCGCTGGCGACAAGGCGCCAAGGCAAGTTCTGGATGCGCCGGTCGACTATTTGCTCATTGTCACCAACAAGGAACTCAACGCTGGCCGCGGCCCCACGCTGGCCGACATCTATCCAGACGACAAATTTCGCCCACCCACAGAGGTTGCCGCGCGCACGCTGCCCATCGCGCATATCTACGTGCTGTCGGTCGAGGATTTCGAGCGCCTCATGGTCGCAACCCGACAAGGTGAGATTGACCTGCCGACATTTCTCGCCGAGATCGTCACCCTTGATGCGGATCCGCAAACGATGGCGTACTTCCTCCATCAGCATCTGGATCAACGCGGGATTTCGCACCACACGTCGGATCTTGTTCACCAGGCGATGGAGGCCACGCATGTACGGCTGGAACCGATTCTGCCGAACGACGATGCGTAACTGCGCCTAGTGCGGACGCTGTCGGTGCAACCACCAGGTAGCCGCATCGACGGCGGCAACGGCGCCTAGGCCGCCGAGGATGAAAGACCATGGCAGAACCGATGGATCCGCGCCCATCGCTTCATTGAGCCACATCACGACGGCTCCCACGACCACGAACATCGCCACGCGAAAGAGCATCGGTCCTCCCCGAGCCGTCACAAAACGGTAATACCAGATTTCTACTATTCTATCATTATAGAATAATGGTATAGCAGAATAGTCGAAAGGTTCTGCGGTTCGGGCTTCAACACCTCTGGAGGTCTCCCATGGTTTTTCGAATTCTTTCCGGCGCGACGGCGTTGGCATTTGGTCTTGTGACCTCCGGGATGTGCGCGGAGGAGATCACAGGCGCGGGCTCGACGTTTGCGTACCCGATCCTCGCCAAGTGGGGCGCGGGTTACTTTGACAAGACTGGCGACAAGGTGGACTACGAGTCGATCGGCTCCGCCAATGGCATGGTGGAAATTCGCGCCGGGACGATCGACTTCGGCGCATCTGACATGCCGCTGCCGCCGAACGACCTGCAGAAATCCGACCTCGGTCAATTTCCCATCGTCATCGGCGGCGTCGTGCCGGTCGTCAACCTGGACGGCGTTGCGCCGGGCAAGTTTCGATTCACGGGACCGCTCCTTGCCGACATCTTCATGGGCAAGGTCAAGAAGTGGAACGACCCGGCGATCGCTCAGGTCAACGACGGCGTCGCGTTGCCGGACGCGGAAATCAGCGTGGTCCACCGCTCGGACGGATCCGGCACGACGTTCAACTGGGCCAACTACCTGGCCAAGATGAGTCCGGCCTGGAAAGCGACCGTTGGCGAAGGTACTCAAGTGCAGTGGCCCGTCGGTGTCGGCGGCAAAGGCAACGAAGGCGTCGCTGCAAACGTGAAGCAAATCAAGAACTCGATCGGCTACGTCGAACTCGCCTATGCGCTGAAGGAGCACATGAGCTACGGCGCCGTGAAGAATGCGGCCGGTCAGTTCGTGTTGCCTTCTGCGGAAAGTTTTCAAGCAGCCGCTTCGAGCGCGGACTGGAGAAACACCAAGGATTTCTACCTCGTGATCACCGATGCGCCGGGCGAAAAGTCCTGGCCGATCACGGCAACGACGTTCGTCATGATGCACAAGCAACCGAAAGATCCCGCTAAGGCGGAGATCGCGTTCAAGTTCTTCCGCTGGGCACTCGAGAGCGGACAAGACCAGGCGGCGGTCCTCGACTACGTGCCGCTACCCAGTGACCTTGTGCAGCAAGTCAGCGCGTACTGGGCTTCCGAATTTCATCACTGAGGCGCAGGGGAAACGAACGTGACGACTGAGCTCTTGCCCGATCCTTCGATGGGCATCGATGATGCGCGCGCGCGTCACGATGCGCGTGCGGACGGCTTCTTTCGCGGACTGATTGGTACCGCGGGGATCTTTGTACTTCTGTCGCTCTTCGGTGCCGCAGCCGCCATGCTGTGGGGCGGACGCGAGGCCTTCCAGACGTTCGGCTGGCACTTCTTCACCTCGACCGACTGGGATGCTGTGCGACACCAGTTCGGTGCGCTCGTGCCTGTGGTCGGAACGCTCATCACTGCGTTGATCGCCATGCTGATCGCCGTGCCCGTCAGTTTTGGCATTGCGTTGTTCCTGACCGAAGTGGCGCCGCTCTGGATGCGCGGATCGGTGGCGACGGCCGTCGAACTCCTCGCCGGCATTCCCTCGATCATCTACGGCATGTGGGGACTGTTCGTGTTCGTACCGGTCATGGCCAACACGGTCAACCCGTGGCTTACGACGCACCTCGGCCCGTTGCCGTTCCTGGGACCGCTGTTCCGCGGACCGCCCCTGGGTATCGGCATGCTGACTGCGGGAATCGTGCTCGCGATCATGGTGATCCCGTTCATCTCCTCCGTCATGCGCGAAGTGTTCCTGACCGTACCTTCGACGCTCAAGGAATCGGCTTACGCGCTCGGGTCCACAAAATGGGAGGTCGTGTGGCGGATCGTGTTGCCTTACACGCGGACTGCCGTCATCGGCGGCATCTTTCTGGGTTTAGGTCGCGCGCTCGGGGAAACCATGGCAGTGACATTTGTGCTAGGTAATGCGCACAAGCTCACCGTGTCGCTGCTCGAGCCCGGCAACTCGATTGCGGCGACCATCGCCAACGAGTTCACAGAGGCCGATTCGGACATCTATCTGTCCTCGCTGGTCGCACTCGGATTTCTGCTGTTCGTCGTCACGTTCATTGTGCTCGCCATCGCGAAGCTGATGCTGCGTCAAATCGAACGTCGCGAGGGCAATGTATGACCTCGTATGCAGAAAAGCTGTACCTCCGGCGCGCGGCGATGAATTTCGCTGCACTGGCCATGTCGGGCGTGGCCACCGCATTCGGCCTTTTCTGGCTCGTCTGGATCCTGTGGACAACGTTCTCGAACGGCGTAAGCGCCATGAAACTGTCTCTCTTCACGGAGATGACGCCACCACCCGGTTCCGACGGCGGTTTGCTCAACGCCTTCGTGGGCAGCCTCATGATGAGCGGTCTGGCGCTCGCAATCGGAACGCCCATCGGCATCGCGGCCGGGACATTCCTTGCCGAATACGCCAAGCGCAGTGTCCTTGGCGAAACGATCCGCTTCGTCAACGACATCCTCCTCTCGGCGCCCTCGATCGTCATGGGCCTATTCGTCTACGCGCTCGTCGTCAAAACGACCGGCCATTTTTCGGGTTACGCCGGCGCCCTCGCACTGGCGTTCATTGTGCTACCCGTTGTCGTCCGCACGACCGACGAAATGCTGCAGCTCGTGCCGAACCAAATGCGCGAAGCGGCACTCGCACTCGGCGTGCCTCAGTGGAAGGTGACGTTGCAGGTACTGTACCGATCGGCGCTCCCCGGAATCCTGACGGGGTTCTTGCTTGCATTTGCGCGTATCAGCGGCGAGACGGCGCCGCTGCTGTTCACGGCGCTGAACAACCAGTATTGGGCGAGCGACATGAGCAAGCCCATGGCGAGCGTACCGGTCGTGATCTTCCAGTACGCGATGAGCCCCTACGATTCCTGGCACGCGCTGGCGTGGGCGGGCGCCTTCATCGTGACCTTGTTCGTGCTGGCCCTGAGCATTCTGTCGCGCGCGGTGCTGCGTCGGGCGAAGACACTATGACAACGAAGCCCCAGGGATGCTGTGGCGAGGTTGCTTATTCAAGCGATTTCGACAATAATCGAAACATGGAAACTAAAGCTGCTCTGAAGGCTCTGGCTGCTCTGGCGCAAGACACGCGCCTGAGTATCTTTCGGTATCTGGTCGAACGCGGGCCGGAAGGTGCGTTCGCTGGCGCCATCGGCGAGGATCTTGGTATCCCCGCCGCCACCATGTCGTTTCATCTGAAAGAGATGACACACGCAGAACTCCTGGAAAGCGCACAGGAAGGCCGCTTCGTGCGCTATACCGCGAATCTGACCGTTGTCCAAGACGTGGTGGGTTATCTGACCGACAACTGCTGCGGTGGCGACCCGTCTAAGTGTGCACCGATCGTCACGCCCAAGGCGGTGAAGCGCGCGGCCAAGACGCCGGCGAAAGTCGCAACCCTCACGCGCAAGACCGCGGCTCGGCGGTGACGCTATGCCGTTTCATGTCTTGTTTCTGTGTACCGGCAACTCGGCTCGCAGCATATTGAGCGAGGCCACGCTCAATCACTACGGCGTGCCGCGCTTCGCCGCGTACAGCGGCGGCAGCAAGCCGGCGGGTGGCGTCAATCCGCACGCATTGCGTCAGCTCGAGTCGGCAGGCATCTCGACCGATGGGCTTTACAGCAAGAACTTTGATCTCTTCGCCCGCGAGGATGCACCCGCGTTCGATGCGGTGATTACCTTGTGCGACAGCGCACAGCTCGATCCGTGTCCGGTGTTCCTGGGCGACTTCGTTCGTTCGCACTGGGGCCTTCCAGACCCGGTGCTGTTCGCAGGCAATCCGGCGCAGGTGGCGGCGGAATTTGCACAAACACATTCGGTAATCGCTGCACGCATTCGCGATCTCGTCGCTCTGCCGGTTGAGACTATGAGCCGCGAGGATCTCGCCCGCGCGCTCGCGCGTATCGCCGATGCGTATCCGGCGCCGGCGCCCAGGGTGCCGGCATGAATGCGACGGCCATTCCCACACGACAGCCGTTATCGGCGCGCATGGGCGCGTTCGAACGGTACCTGAGTCTTTGGGTGCTGTTGTGCATCGTCGTTGGCACCCTGCTGGGACAAGTGACACCGGCGACGTTTACGGCACTGGCGGCGGCCGAAGTCGCGCACGTCAATCTGCCGGTCGCGGTGCTCATTTGGGTGATGATTATCCCGATGCTGCTCAAGATCGATTTCGGGGCGATGGGTGATGTGCGCCAGCATTGGCGCGGCATCGGTGTAACGGTCTTCGTCAACTGGGCGGTCAAACCGTTCTCGATGGCGTTGCTGGGATTCATCTTCATACGCCACGTGTTCTCGGCGTATCTGCCGGCCGATCAGCTCGATGCCTATATCGCCGGCTTGATCCTGCTCGCAGCCGCACCGTGCACGGCGATGGTATTCGTCTGGAGTCACCTATGCGGTGGCGAACCCAAGTTCACCTTGAGCCAGGTCGCGCTCAATGACGCTATCATGGTGATCGCTTTCGCACCGATCGTCGCGTTGCTACTCGGCTTGTCGTCCATCACGGTACCGTGGGCCACCTTGCTGCTCTCGGTCGCGCTCTACATTTTGGTGCCGGTGGCAGTTGCCGCGCTCGCTCGTCGCATGATTCTCAAAAGCGGTGGCGACGCGTCTCTGCAATCCGTTTTGAAGCGTCTGCATCCCGCGTCACTCATCGCGCTGTTGCTAACCCTCGTGTTGCTGTTCGGATTTCAGGGCCAACAGATCGTCGCGCAGCCAACGATCATCGCCATGCTGGCTGTGCCAATCCTGATTCAGGTCTATTTCAATGCGGGACTGGCGTACTGGCTCAATCGACGATTGGGCGTAGCGCACTGTGTGGCCGGACCGTCGGCGCTGATCGGCGCGAGCAATTTCTTCGAGCTGGCTGTGGCGACAGCCGTGAGCGTATTCGGCGTGCACTCCGGCGCTGCGCTGGCCACTGTCGTGGGCGTTCTGGTCGAAGTGCCCGTGATGCTTTCGGTGGTCTATCTCGTCAACGGCACACAGCGCTGGTATGCCGCTGGCGCGCCGCGACCTGCGTGACCACGCTCGACATTCGAACTTCTCCTCACCCTAGATCGACATGACTATCAAAATTGGTATCAACGGCTTCGGCCGCATGGGACGCCTGACATTGCGCGCCGCGTGGGATTCGCCGGACTTCACGTTTGTCCGGATCAACGATCCCGCCGGCGATGCGGCAACGCTCGCGCATCTGCTCAACTTCGATTCGGTGCACGGTCGCTGGTCGCACGAAGCACGCGCCGACGGCGACGTGATCGTCATCGGCGATCGTCGCTTGCCGCTGACGCGCAACAAGGCGATCGCCGAGACGGACTGGTCCGGTTGCGATGTGGTGATTGAAGCCTCGGGTAAGTTCCGCAAGACGGAAGTTTTGAAACCGTACCTGGACCAAGGCGTCAAACGCGTAGTCGTCACGGCGCCTGTGAAGGAACCCGGCGTGCTCGATACCGTGATGGGCGTCAATCACGATCGTTTCGATCCCGCCGTCCATCGCATTGTCACCGCCGCGTCGTGCACGACGAATTGCTTTGCGCCTGTGGTCAAGGTGATCCACGAAAACCTGCGCATCCGGCACGGCAGTCTCACCACCATTCATAGCCTGACGAACACGCAAGTGATTGTCGACGCGCCGCACAAGGATCTGCGCCGTGCGCGATCGTGCGGGTCGAGCTTGATTCCGACGACGACGGGCTCTGCTACGGCGATCGCCAGCATCTTTCCTGAACTCAAGGGGCGTCTGAATGGGCATGCCGTGCGCGTGCCGCTCACGAATGCATCGCTTACGGATTGTGTGTTCGAGGTCGAGCGCGCCACCACTGTCGAAGAAGTGAACGGTCTGCTCAAAGCGGCCGCCGAAGGAGCGCTCAAAGGCATTCTCGGCTACGAGGAACGTCCGCTCGTGTCGATCGACTATCGCGGTGATCCACGCTCCGGCATCGTCGATGCGCTTTCCACGATGGTCGTCAACGGCACGCACGTGAAGATCTACGCGTGGTACGACAATGAATGGGGTTACGTGAACCGCACGGCCGAACTTGTGCGCCTAGTGGGTAGCGCGAAGTAGTCGCCATGTTCGCGCGCTTCTCGCCCGACGTGCGCCAGTATTTGCTGATCACCGGCAACTATTGGGCGTTCACGCTCACCGACGGCGCGCTGCGCATGCTCGTGGTGCTGCATTTCCACGAGCTCGGGTACACACCACTGCAAGTGGCATTGCTATTCCTGTTCTACGAAATCTTCGGCGTCATCACCAATCTGGTCGGCGGCTGGCTGGGTGCAAAGATCGGGCTCAATCGCACGATGAACATCGGGCTGCTGATGCAGGTCGTGGCGCTATGCATGCTGACCGTGCCGGCGGCGTGGCTGACGGTTCCGTGGGTGATGAGTGCACAGGCGCTCTCAGGCATCGCCAAGGACCTCAACAAGATGAGCGCCAAGAGCAGCATCAAGCTGCTTGTGCCAGCAGGCCAGGAAGGCGCGCTCTACCGGTGGATTGCCGCGCTCACCGGGTCGAAGAACGCGCTCAAGGGGATTGGCTTCTTTCTGGGTGGCGGACTCCTCGCGCTATTCGGATTTCGCGCGTCGGTCATTGCGATGACGGCCGTGCTCGCGGTGGTAGGCCTCTCCAGTTTGTTCACCCTCACGCGTGATCTCGGCAAGGCGAAGAACAAACCCGCGTTCAAGGACATCTTCTCCAAGAGTCGCGCGATCAATGCTCTATCGGCGGCGCGTCTGTTCCTGTTTGGTGCGCGCGACGTGTGGTTTGTGGTGGCGCTTCCGGTATTCCTCTACGACACGCTGGGCTGGAACTTCTGGGAAGTCGGTGGATTCCTGGCGGCATGGGTGATTGGCTACGGCATCGTGCAAGCCGGCGCGCCGTGGGTGACCGGCAAGCGTTCCGGCCGCGTGCCCGACGGACGGGCTGCATTCCTCTGGGCGGCGGTGCTCGCGGTCGTGCCGGCCGCGATGGCGTTCTTGCTGGGGCACAGCCACGCTGCTTCGCTCATTCTTATCGGTGGGCTTTCTGTCTTTGGCGTGTTGTTCGCAATCAACTCCTCACTGCACAGCTACCTGATCGTGAGCTATGCGAAAGAAGACGGCGTATCGCTCGACGTCGGGTTCTACTACATGGCCAACGCCTTGGGACGGCTGTTGGGTACGGTACTCTCAGGTTGGATCTTCCAGATTGCGGGCCTGACGGCGTGCTTGTGGTGGTCATCCGCGTTTGTCGCATTGGCCGCACTGCTGTCGATCGGCCTTCCGCGGCATACCGCCAAGCCAGCCATCGCGAATGAAATCGCAACCTCAGCGGATTGAGCCAAGTTCGGATGCGAAGAAAGAGACCAAAGTCGTTCAATACATCGGCAGGTGACCATGCACGCCTTCGTCGTCGGTGGCGCCGATGGTTGCCGGTGCTCGAATCCGACATCTCTCACTTGCTCGGAAAGAAAGAAATCTTCTGGGACCTTCAGAAGGTCGCGAAAGAGAACCGCGACGTACTGAGTGCGTTCTTCGAATGGATGTGCAGCAATTACATCATTGCCGCCGCCATCGAAATCCGCGCACTGGCGGACCGCCGCAACGACGTCCATTCGCTTTGGCGAATGCTCTACGAAATTCTGGAGCATCCGGGAGTGATCAATCGACGAGGCCACTCAGCCCTGTACCCCGATTCGCCGCCCGCTCGAGAGTTCAACATGGCGGACCACACGTTCGATCTGGTTGCCGGTAAGCGATCGCTCGTCTTGCGCCAGCGCGACATTCGCGCTGATCTACGGGAGCTCGAAGACGTGAGTGAACGCGTTTACACCTTCGTCAACAAGCGTCTCGCCCATCGGGCACCGAAGGGTGAGTTGAGACGATTGCCACGGTTCAATGAAGTCGATCATGCCATGGCCACCATCGACCGCATCTTCTGCAAGTACAACCTCCTGCTAACGGCCAAGGGCATGTCGTCGACGTTTGCGACTCGACAGGACAACTGGATGGCGGTGCTCTACGACCCGTGGATCAAACCGGGTAGCAAATTTCGGCCTGCCTAAGCTATTAAGGATTGTTTCGGCGCCTCGAAGCATATACCGCCGCCTGCCAGCGAGCCACGTCAAGGGCGCGGGCGAAGGATCCGCGACGTCCCGCA
>Ga0307516_10003782_pt1 | contig 19218 bp, 19 predicted proteins | sample 19_EM_MG_FD_203310 | JGI IMG/M metagenome (GOLD analysis project Ga0307516, IMG submission 203310) | Populus trichocarpa ectomycorrhiza microbial communities from riparian zone in the Pacific Northwest, United States - 19_EM | ecosystem: Host-associated > Plants > Roots > Unclassified | place... | reverse complement strand
GGCACCTGCACCTCGCCCATGCTGTCGGACTCGGTGCGCCACTCCAGGCCATCCGGCGGGAGCGTGTCGGGAGCGTCTTCGGTCATCCGTGCCTCAGCTTCTCAGTGACTGCAGCAGGACACGCCGCCGCTCCAGGCTGGCCGGAGGCCAGCAGGTGTCGCGCTCGTAATACTCCGGCACCGCCGGCACATGGGGCGGCAGCACGACCCAGGGCTGTTTCGACGCCGTGAAGATGTGGATATCGGGCGGCAGCCGGTCCGGCTCGGCCAGCGTGCCCACGCGCACGAAGCTCACGGCATCGCCCGCCCCGGCATAGTGGCTCCACAAGGCGATGTGGCAGGTCGGACAACGCATAATCTTCTGGCCCTTGCCGCTGTTGGAGGGTGTGATCACCGTGTCGGGCCGGCCTTGCTGCAGCACCACGCGGTCGGACTCGATCATGGCGTTCAGGGCAAACGACGCGCCGGTCTCGCGCTGGCACCAGCGGCAATGGCAGCAGTGCACGAAAAGCGGCGCACTGGTCATGCGGTAGCGTACCGCGCCGCAGGTGCAGCGGCCGTCCAGGGGAGGCACGGATTCCTCAGGCATCGACAAAACTCCTGGCATGGGGGCACGCCGCATCAAGACGCCTTGCGCGTGCCCTCGGCGGGGGACGTTCCGATGGGCTCGCAGGGCACGTCGAAGTCGACGTGGTCGTGCTCGTTGTGGCGCACCCAGGCCCGCCCTTTCATGAAAGGCAGATTCTGCTTGAGATAGGGGCCGCGGGGCGCTGCAAAAGGCCGGGGCAGGAAAGGGGGGATCGAAGATGACGAGCGCGATGCCCACGCCGCGGGCCCGGGCAGCCAGATGCAGCTGGTAGAGGTGCGCCGCCATCGCCGGGAAGTCGATCGAGAGCGGCTGTCGGCGGCCCGCGCCACGAGCGGCAGGAGCACCCCCAGGGCCGCGAGGGCAAGGCTGCCGCGCCGCGGCAGCCTGGGACCGTTCAAAACGGGATGTCGTCGTCCATGTCGTCGAAGCCGGTCGACGACTTTTGCGGCGCCGGCTTCGGCGCGGCCGGCCGGCTGGCGGGGCGGGGGGCCGGGGCGGGAGCCGCGCTGCCCTCTTCGCCATCGCGGCTGTAGCTACCGCGGCTGGCACTGGCACTGCCGCCGTCGTCGCCACCCCCAGCGCCCATGCCTTCACGGCCGCCCAGCAGCTGCATCTGCTCGGCAATGATTTCGGTGGTGTAGGTGTCGCGGCCTTCCTTGTCCTGCCACTTGCGGGTCTTGAGGCGGCCCTCCACGTACACGGAACGACCTTTCTTCAGGTACTCGCCAGCAATCTCGGCCAGGCGGTCGAAGAAGACCACGCGGTGCCATTCGGTCTCTTCCTGCTTGTCGCCGGAGTCCTTGTGCTTCCAGTTGCGCGTGGTGGCCACGGACACATTGCAGATGGCCGAGCCGCTGGGGGTGTAGCGCACCTCGGGATCGCGGCCCAGGTTTCCGATGACGATGACTTTGTTGACCGAGGCCATGAGCGTTGCTCCCGAGAGAAAAAACAGTTTCCGATCGGCAATTATGCCGCCCGGGTGTCCCCCGTTTCAGTTTCAGTTCACGGCTCGCCGTCCCAGTAGTCGAGGTTCAGTGTCGTGCGCTGGGTGGCCGTGAACACGCCGCGCTGGTAGGCCATGTACTTGCCGGAGTCGGGATATTCGCAGACCTCGGGCCGCTCCTGCGTGCTGATGCTCAGGAACTTCATCGGCGCGTCCGAGGTGTTGATGAACTGGTGCGGGTATTCCGGCCCGGGCGGAATGAACACCACGTCGCCGGCTTTCACGGGCAGCATCTCGCCGGCCACGCGCAGCGTGCCCTCGCCCTCCAGGATCACGAACATCTCTTCCTGGGCGTGGTGCAGGTGGTAGGGGCAGCCGCGTTTGCCGGGGGCCAGGATGTCGAAGCCGGCACCCAGCTTGGTGGCCGCGGTGCCGCGCGAGAGCCTGGCGCAGAGGGTGTCATACAAGGGCTCGCGCTGCTCGCGTTCCAGCGGCACGTCACTGACGTTGCGGATCAGTTGGGCGCGCAATTGCTGGGCTCGTTCGCTCATGGCACCCCTTTCAACGAGGTTGCGCCGCACGGGCGCGCTGCTGGTAATCCATGTAGGCCGGCAGAGAGACGGCCGCAAACAAGCCCACGATCAACAGCACCAGCATCAGCACGCCCAGCCAGGCCATCACCTTGACCCCGGTGCTGTTGGGCGGCGGCGGCGCGCCGAAGCGGTTTGAACCTTGCGTGCCGGGCATGAACCAGAACAACAAGCCCACCAGCGGGATCAAGGCCAGCAGCGACGCCCAGCCGGTCCAGTCGATGTCGTGGCAGCGCTGGATGGTGAGCAGCACCGTCAGCACGAAATAAGGCACCGAGCCCACGATCACCATGCCCATCACCCAGCCGGGCGATTGCAGCATCGCAGCGACCACGCCGCCCACGGTGCCCACCAGCAGCAAGAGCAGGTAGGCGGCGCCCTGGTAGGACAGGTAGCGCAGGCGGCCGATGCGGCCCTGGGCCGACCAGACCTTCACCGGCTGGAACGCCTCTCCGGCCGCGACATCAGCCACATTGGCACGTGGCGGTGCATAAGGATTGGGGCTGGACATGATTTCCTGCGTGGGGGGACGGCGCATCGTACCCGCACGCTCACCAGCAAATGTGGCTCTGCCACTTTGCTCATGCCCCCGCGGGGCGGCGGCTGGCAAGGCCGGCCTGGGGGCACTCTCGCGTACGATCACGGTTTCGCCCGCCTGCCGCTGCCCCCGTGCCGACCCCACCTCTCGCCGCCCACGATCCGCAGCACATCCTGCAAGAGGTGTTCGGCTACGGCGCCTTCCGCGGCCAGCAGCGCGAGATCGTGGAGCACGTGGCCGGCGGCGGCGATGCCCTGGTGCTCATGCCCACCGGCGGCGGCAAGAGCCTGTGCTACCAGATCCCGGCCATCGCCCGGCACCGCGCCGGGCGGGGCGTCACGCTGGTGGTGAGCCCTTTGATCGCGCTCATGCACGACCAGGTGGGTGCGCTGGAGGAAGCTGGCGTGCACGCGTCCTTCCTCAATTCCACGCTGGACGGCGACGAGGCCCGCGACATCGAGCGGGCCCTGCTGTCCGGCCGCCTGGTGCTGCTGTATGCGGCGCCCGAGCGCATCCTCACGCCGCGCTTCCTGGCCATGCTGGACTCGCTGCACGAGCGCGGGCTCTTCAGCCTGGCGGCCATCGACGAGGCGCATTGCGTCAGCCAGTGGGGCCACGACTTCCGCGAGGAGTACCTGGGCCTGACCGTGCTGCACGAGCGCTTTCCCGGCGTGCCGCGGGTGGCCCTCACGGCCACGGCCGACGACCACACCCGCGCCGACATCGTGCAGCGGCTGCAGCTCGAAACAGCGCGCCTGTTCATCAGCAGCTTCGACCGCCCCAACATCCGCTACACCATCGCCGAGAAGGACAACGCGCGCGCGCAGCTGCTGCGTTTCATCCGCGACGAGCACGAGGGCGACGCCGGCATCGTGTACTGCCAGACGCGCAAGAAGGTCGAGGAAACCGCGCAGTGGCTCAGCGATGAAGGCATCACTGCCCTGCCCTACCACGCCGGGCTGGACGCCAGCGTGCGCAAGCGCCACCAGGACCGCTTCCTGCGAGAAGAAGGCATCGTGATGTCGGCCACCATCGCCTTCGGCATGGGCATCGACAAGCCCGACGTGCGCTTCGTCGCGCACCTGGACCTGCCCAAGAACATCGAGGGCTACTACCAGGAAACCGGCCGGGCCGGGCGCGATGGCGACAGCGCTGATGCCTGGATGACCTACGGCCTGGCCGACGTGGTGAACCAGCGCCGCATGATCGACGAAAGCGAGGCCGGCGAGGACTTCAAGCGCCTGCAGCGCGGCAAGCTCGATGCCTTGCTGGCGCTGGCCGAGGCGCACGACTGCCGGCGTGTGCGCCTGCTCAGCTATTTCGGCGAGGCCAGCCAGCCCTGTGGCAACTGCGACAACTGCCTGCACCCGCCCGCCACCTGGGACGCCACCGAGGCGGCGCGCAAGGCGCTGTCAGGCATCTACCGGTTCGCGCAGCAGGGCCGGCAGTTCGGCCCGCCGAGCTTTGGCGCCGGGCAGCTCATCGACGTGCTGCGCGGCAAGCGCACCGAGAAGGTGGCGCAGTTCCGGCACGACCAGCTCAGCACCTTCGGCATCGGCGCCGACCTGTCCGAGGTGCAATGGCGGGCCGTGCTGCGCCAGCTGGTGGCGCTGGGCCATGTGGTGGCGGAGGGCGAGTACAACACCCTGGCACTGACGCCCAGCGCCCGCGCGGTGCTCAAGGGCGAGGTGAACCTGCGGCTGCGCGTGGCCAGCGACGCCCCGCGGCGCGAGCGCACCGCACGCCCCGCGCGGGCGGCCCGGGGTGCCGAGGCAGGCGCCACCGAGCTGGACAGCCCCGCGCAGGCACGCCTGGCCGCGCTGAAAGCCTGGCGGACCGGCGTGGCGCGGGAACACAACCTGCCAGCCTACGTGGTGTTCCATGACGCCACCTTGACCACGATGGCGCGCCAGCAGCCTCGCACGCTCGACGAACTGGGCGGCATCAGCGGCGTGGGCGGGAAGAGGCTGCAGGCCTATGGCGAACAATTGCTGCAGTTGCTGAGCGGCGAGGCCGGCCCGGCGGCCTGAGCGCGCCCCCACGGGCACCTGGGGCGCCGCCTGCCGGAGGGGATTGACTCAGCAAGCCGCGAACAACGCCGCTCGACCCAGGGGTGGTACTTTGCGGACCGCTGCGTAGACTCGACTTGACGCTTTTTTGTGCACGCCGTGTCGCGCACCGCATTTCGTAACCCAGGGAGTGGTCGCAATCATGAATCTCAAACGTCGTCATGCGCTGGCGCTGGCCGTGCCGGGCAGCCTGCTCGCCACGTCCCTGGCGGGCTGCAAGGCCGGCATTCCCGACACGATGAAGATCGGCGTCATCGGCCCCATGACCGGGCCGTATGGCTTGCGCGGCAAGGATCTGCTCGATGGCGCACAGCTGGCCGCCGACGACATCAATGCCTCGGGTTTCAAGATCACCGGCAAGCCGGTGAAGATCGAGATCGTCAGCCTGGACGACAAGGCCGACGTGGAAACCGCCAGGAAAGGCGCCCAGTCGCTGCTGGACGGCGGCGTGCACGCCGTCATCGGCCCACTGCTGACGCCACAGGCCGCGGCGGTGATCCCGATATTCGCGGCCAAGGGCATTCCGCAGTTGTTCACGGCCACGGCGGCGCACCTCAACACACTGGGCAAGGGCAACACGTTCCGGCTGCAGGCCAACGACGCCTTGCAGGGCCGCGCGATGGCGGTCTTCTCCCATGACAACCTGCAGGGGCAGCGCATCGCCACGGTGGTGGAAAGCGGCGAGTATGGGCAAGGCCTGAACAAGGCGTTCACCGAGGCCATGAAAAGCGCCTCCAAGCAGGTGGCGCTCTCGATCGAGGTCGATGGCAAGGCCGACGTGAATCCCACCATGGCCGGCAAGATCAAGGCCGCGCGGGTCGACGTGGTGGTGCTGCTGGCACGCGAGCCGCAGTTGCGCAGCCTGTTCAAGTCGCTGGAGGGCGTGGGCTATACCGACGTCACGGTGCTGGGGTCCAACGTGATCCGCAACAAGAACGTGGCCGCGGCGGCGGTGCCGGTGCGGGCCTTGTTCGCGGCGGCCACGGCGTTTGATGCCGAGGAGTTTCCGGCCGGCCGGGCATTCCTGAACGCTTTCTTCGCCAAGTACAAAAGCGAGCCGGTGTGGGGCGCCCACTATGCCTATGACGCCGTCTACGCGCTCATCGACGCGGCGCGGCGCGCAGAGTCCCTGTCTGCGGACAAGCTGGTGGCCAAGCTCAAGTCCATCGACCCGATGACCCGGGTGAACCAGCAGATGCGCTTCAACGCCGAGGGTGAACTGGTGCACTCGTCAGTGGCCATCTACAAGGCCGAGCGCGGCCTGTGGGCCGCGCAGATGCGCTCCAGCGCCTGGTAGCTCGCTTCAATCGGGCCGAGCGCCGGGCCGCTCATTCAAAGGGCCTCGTGGCGGGGCGGTGGCACGTAGGCTTGCCGCGCGGCCCGCACCTGCTCCTGGTTGCTCGTGGCCCAGGCCAGCAGTTCGCGCATCGGCTTGAGGAGCGAGTGGCCCAGCGGCGTGAGCTCGTAGTCCACGCGCGGCGGCACCGTGGCGTGCGCGGTGCGCGACACCAGGCCGTCCTGCTCCAGCCGGCGCAGCGTCTGCGACAGCATGCGCTGCGAAATGTCGCCGATCTCGCGCTTGAGCACGCCAAAGCGCAATGAGCCGTGCTCGTGCAGCACGCTCAGCACCAGCATGCTCCAGCGGTCGCCCAGCCGATCCAGCACGTCGCGGATGGGGCAACGCTCGGCCCAGTCGACCTTTGATTTGTGCAGGGTCATGCGGGTCCTTCGGGGCGGGTGCGGGGTGGGTGGGTAGGTAGGTTTGGGTGGTTACGCCGGTGATACCTGGTGACTTTTCGGGCCCTTCTTGTTCGGGCCGCAGGCGCTTCGTACCATCACCGCACCAAGTTTCTATTTGGATGTTGGTTCCAAATCAATACCGATTGTTCCTCAAATCGGCAGCCCCCCACCAGGAGTTTCTTCATGTCCCCCACCTTGCTCGTCACCGGCGCGTCCGGCTCGCTCGGCCGCCGCGTCATTGCCCACCTGCTGCAAACCCATGGGGTGGCGGCCAGCAAGATCATCGCCACCACCCGCAAGCCCGAGACCCTGGCGGACCTGGCCGCGCAAGGCGTGCAGGTGCGCCGGGCCGACTTCGAGGATCCGGCCTCGCTGGGGGCGGCCTTCGCCGGCGCGCAGCGCCTGCTGTTGATCAGCACCGACACGCTGGACCGCCCCGGCCGCCGCCTGGCGCAGCACCAGGCCGCCGTGGCCGCGGCCGTGCAAGCGGGCGTCCAGCACGTGGTCTACACGTCCATGCCGCGCCCGGAACCTGGCTCGCCCATTCCCTTTGCGCCCGACCATTACGGCACCGAACAAGCCCTGGCCGCCAGCCCCCTCAGCTGGACCGTGCTGCGCCACAGCTGGTACATGGAGAACCTGTTCATGAGCCTGCCGCAGGCGCTGGGCAGCGGCCAATGGTTCACGGCCGCGGGTGAAGGGCGCATCGCCCATGTCTCGCGCGAAGACTGCGCACGGGCCGACGCGGCGGCATTGGCTTCTTCCTCCACCACGAAGGCCACTCACCTGATCACAGGCCCCTCGGCCCAGAGCACGGGCGAGATCGCCCAACTGGCCAGCGAGGTGGTGGGCAAGCCGATCGCCGTGGTCCAGGTGTCACCGGAGGCCCTGGCCCAGGGCCTGGCAGCCGCCGGCTTGCCACCGTTCCTGGTGCCGCTGCTGGTGGCCTTTGACGTGAACACCGCGGCAGGCCATGTCGCCACGGTCAGCGACGCCGTCAAGACGCTTACCGGGACTGCGCCGCAAACACTGCGGGACTTCCTGGTGGCACACAAGAAGGCCTTGCTGTCCTGATACCCGATCCGCTGCGTCAGGCCTTCAGGAACTCCGCCCGGGCACCCAGCCAGCGCGCCACGTGCGCGCCGGCCGCCTCGGGATGCTCGTCCAGCAACTGCCGCGCGGCCTGCCGGGCGCGGCGCAGCAGGCCGCTGTCTTCGCTGAGGTCGGCGAAGCGCAGCAGCTCGGCGCCGCTCTGGCGCGCGCCCAGGAATTCGCCGGGGCCGCGGATCTCCAGGTCACGCCGCGCGATCTCGAAGCCATCGGTGGTTTCGGCCATGGCCTTCAGGCGGGCCCGGCCGGTGGCCGACAGCGGCGCGGTGTAGAGCAGCACGCACACACTGGCCGCCGCGCCGCGGCCCACCCGGCCGCGCAGCTGATGCAGCTGCGACAGGCCGAAGCGCTCGGCGTGTTCGATGACCATCAGGCTCGCGCGGGGCACGTCGACACCGACCTCGATGACCGTGGTGGACACCAGCACGCTCATCGTGCCCTCGGTGAACAAGGACATCACCGCGGCCTTCTCCGCCGCCGGCATGCGGCCGTGCAGCAAGCCCACCATGACCCCTGGCAGTGCGGCGCTGAGCTGGGCATGGGTCTGCGTGGCGTCCTGCAGGTCCAGCGTCTCCGACTCCTCGATCAGCGGGCACACCCAGTACACCTGCGCCCCCTTGGCCACCTCGTCGCGCAGGCGCTCGACCACCTGCTCGCGCCGGCTGTCGGCAAACAGCTTGGTGACCACCGGCGTGCGCCCCGGCGGCAATTCGTCGATGGTGCTCACGTCCAGGTCGGCGTAGTAGGTCATGGCCAGGGTGCGCGGGATGGGCGTGGCGCTCATCATCAGCAAGTGCGGCTCCATGGCCACCGCGTCCGGTGCAGCATCCGGCGCGACATCTGGCGTGGTATCCAGCATTTGAGGCTCCTGCGCAGCAAGCTTGCGCCGCAGTTCCAGCCGCTGCTGCACGCCGAAGCGGTGCTGCTCGTCCACCACGGCCAGGCCCAGGCGTGCAAAGCGCACGTCGTCCTGGATCACCGCATGCGTGCCCACCACCAGCCCGGCCTCGCCGGAGGCCACCAGCTCGATCATCTTCTTGCGCGCCCGGCCCTTGCGGCTGCCGGTCAGCCAGGCCACCTGGATGCCGAGCGGCTCCAGCCATTGCACCAGCTTGCGGAAATGCTGCTCGGCCAGGATTTCGGTGGGCGCCATCAGGGCACATTGCCAGCCCGCGGCCATGGTGCGGGCGGCCGCCAGCGCGGCCACCACGGTCTTGCCGGAACCCACGTCGCCCTGCAGCAAGCGGTGCATCGGGCGGGGCTGCGTCAGGTCGGCCGCAATCTCATCGACCACACGTTGCTGTGCCCCGGTGAGCGCGAAGGGCAAGGCTTGCAGCAAGCGCTCGTGCAGGCCACCGGGCCCGGCGAGCAGGGCTGGCGCGCGGGTGTGGGCGCGCTCGCGTTGCGCCTGCTGCTGCGACAACTGCTGCGCCAGCAGTTCCTCGTACTTGAGGCGCTGCCAGGCCGGGTGCGAATGGTCTTCAAGCGTGGCCAGGCTCACGCCGGCCGCCGGGTGGTGCAGGAACAGCAAGGCCTCGCGCAAGCTGGGCAGGCCCGGCGGCAGCACGTCGGCCGGCAACACCTCGTGCAAGGGCGCGCGGCCCAGCGCACTGGCAATGGCCTTGCGCAGGTACGCCTGCGGCAGCTGCGCGCTGGCCGGGTAGACGGGCGTCAGCTCGGTGGCCAGCGGGGCGTCTGCGGCCACGGCCTTGAAGCTGGGGTGCACCATCTCGCGGCCGAGGAACCCGCCACGCAATTCACCGCGCACCCGCACCAGCGCACCTTCGGCCAGGGTGCGCTGGTGGGAGGGAAAGAAATGCAGGAACCGCAGCAGCAGCTCGCCGCTGCCATCCGTGATGTGAACCACGAGTTGCCGGCGTGAACGCAGGTCGATGCGGCATTGCGTCACGCGGCCCTCGACCTGCACGGTCTCACCTTCGCGCGCGTCAGCGAGGCGCACGAGGCGGGTTTCATCCTCATAGCGCAACGGCAAGTGCAGAGCGAGATCGATGTCACGCCGCAAGCCCAGTTTTTCCATCGCACGCTGCGGTGCGGACTTTTCCCGCTTTGGCGCAGCGGCTGCAGAGGGTTGCATCAAGGCGTGAGACGGGGGGTTTGGCCAGGACGCGCCGATTCTCGCTGTAGCGCGGGGCCCGCATGGTGGCGCAGACCCAAAAGCACTGGAACAAGCAGACACATTTGTGTATCGGATTGCTGACATGATCACTGGCAGTCTTTGCATCACTCGATCACATTTGCAGTCATCCTGACTCCGTTTCCGAAAGTCCTGTCATGCATATCGCTGCCCGCCTGATCGCCTGCTTGTTGCTCGTCCTCGGCGTGAGTGTGGCCGCCGCCTGGGCGTGGGACCAGTCCGACGCCCCGGTGCACGAACAAGGCCACTGACGGTTGGCACCCGGCACCGGAGTACCGGTGCCACCCGCCGAGCGGGTCCTCAGCCGCCTTGGGGCGGCCCGGCGTCGGCTGAGGCCGCCGCAGGCGAAACCGGGGACCCAATTACAGGAGAATGCCGGCCCGTGTCTCTTGCAGGCCTGTAAAGCCTGTAACCCATGCCCGCTTTTCCTGCCGAGTCTTCCGATCTTTCCCGCTGGACCCTGAGCGACTTCGACTTCGCTCTGCCCCCTGAACAGATCGCCCAGCAGCCTGCCGCTGAACGCAGCGCCTCGCGCCTGCTCGACACCCTGCAGGGCCCCCCCCACGATCGCATCTTCCGCGAGCTGCCCAGCCTGCTGCAGCCGGGCGACTTGCTAGTGTTCAACGACACCCAGGTCATCAAGGCGCGCCTGTTCGGCCACAAGGCCAGCGGCGGCGCCGTGGAGTTGCTGGTGGAGCGGGTGCTGCCCGGCCGGCACGAGGTCTGGGCCCACCTGCGCGCCAGCAAGTCGCCGCGGCCCGGCACGCAGGTGCGGCTGGCTGAGGCCTTCGACGCCCAGGTGCTGGGGCGCTGCGGGCCGGACGACGCCCTCTTCCACCTGGGCTTTCCCGACGACCCTCTGACGCTGCTGGAGCGCCACGGCCACGTGCCGCTGCCGCCGTACATCCGCCATGCGGACGATGCCGACGACGAGCGGCGCTACCAGACCGTGTTCGCCGCACGCCCCGGCGCGGTGGCGGCGCCCACGGCGGCCTTGCACTTTGACGCCCCGCTGCTGGCCGCACTGGAAGCCCGCGGCGTGCAGTCCGCACGCGTGACCTTGCACGTGGGTGCGGGCACCTTCCAGCCGGTGCGCAGCGCCAACCTGGCCCAGCACCGCATGCACAGCGAATGGTTCGAGGTGCCGCAAGCCAGCGTGGACGCCATCGCGCAGACCCGCCGTGCGGGGGGCCGGGTGGTGGCAGTGGGCACCACCACCTTGCGGGCCCTGGAGTCGGCCGCGATCAGCGGCCAGCTGCTGGCCGGCGCGCGTGAAACCGAACTGTTCATCCTGCCGGGCTTCAAGTTCCAGGTGGTGGACCTGCTGGTCACCAACTTCCACCTGCCGCGCAGCACGCTGTTGATGCTGGTGAGCGCCTTCGCCGGCCACGGCCCGGTGATGGCGTGGTACCGGCACGCGGTGGTGCAGGGCTACCGGTTCTTCAGCTACGGCGACGCCATGGTGTTGGCGCGCGCCGACGCGTCTTTCGTTTCAGCCCCTTGACAGTTCTAAATGAGAATTACTATCATCCGAACCGATTTCAGCCAGCCGCGCGCTGTTCCTCGCCGAACTTGACGAGCGGGAACTGGCGAGCACAGCCAGCCACTCTGCTCCAGGTGCCATGTCGCCCGGTGGTTCAGACAGCCAGCCACCCCACGCGAACAACCCACCCAGGGAGCACGTCTTGGTTTACATCAAAAGCCGCAAGCATTCGGTACCCGCCCAACCGCGGCTGACAGGCGCCGCAGTCGCCACCTTGGCCACGCTGGCCTTGCCCATGGCGGCACTGGCCCAGGAGGCCGCCCCGGCGCCCGCCGCTGCGGCCAGCGCCAATGCCCAGCAAATGCCCGTGGTCAAGGTGCAGGGCGCCGCGCAAGGCAGCCTGAAGGCCGACACGGTGTCCTCGCCGAAATTCACGCAGCCGCTGCTCAACACCACCCAGACCATCACGGTCATCAAGAAGGAAATCCTGCAGCAGCAGGGCGCCACCACGCTGGCCGAAGCACTGCGCAACACGCCAGGCGTGACCATGATGCTGGGTGAGAACGGCAACACCTCCACCGGCGACTCGATCTCGATGCGCGGCTTCGACACGCAGGGCAGCATCTTCGTGGATGGCATCCGCGACCTGGGTTTCATCTCTCGCGATGCCTTCAACATCGACCAAGTGGAAGTCGTCAAAGGGCCGGTCGGCACCGACAACGGCCGCGGCGCCGCGTCGGGCTACGTCAACCTGGTTTCCAAGCTGCCGCAGGCCGACGAGTTCAGCAACGGCACGGTGGGGGTGAACACCGAAGGCTTCGTGCGCGTCACGGCCGACCTGAACCGCCAGCTCGAAGGCATGCTGCCGGGCACGGCAGTGCGGCTGAACGTGATGAAGCAAGGCGGCGATGTAGCGGGGCGTGACTCCGTGAAGAAGGACAACTGGGCCATTGCACCGTCGCTGGTGCTGGGACTGGGCACGCCGACGCGGGCCTACTTCTACTATCTGCATTCGGAGCAGGACAACCGGCCGGATGGTGGCGTGCCGACATTGGGGTTGCCGGGGTATGTGCGCGCAACATCGATATCTCCCACGCTGGCGCTGCAACCGGTGGACAGCACCAACTATTACGGCAGCCTGAGCGACTACGACCGCGTCAAGGTCGACATGTTCACGGCACGCATCGAACACGAGTTCGCACCGGGTGTGGTCTTGCGCAACACCTCACGTTTCGGGCACACCGAGCAGACTTATGTATTGACCGGTGTGAACCAACTGACCGCCACGGCTTCGGACCCCTCGCAGTGGACCATCGCACGCTCCCGCCAAGGCCGCGACCAGCAGAACGAGATCCTGACCAATCAGAGCAACCTGACCACAAAGTTCAACCTGGGCGGCCTCAGCCACTCGCTGAGCACAGGGGTCGAGTTCATGCACGAACGGCTGGCTAGCCTCACCTTCACACCCCAGAGCACCCAGGCCCCCGCCAACCTCTACAACCCCAACGTGAATGACCTGTTCCAGCCCTTGTTCGCCAACGGGGGCTACAGCAAGGGCACCACCCTCACCGCCGCGGCGTATGCGTTCGACACCGTGCAGATCAATGAACAATGGCAGATCAACGGCGGCTTGCGCTGGGAGAAGTTCCGTACCGAGCTCAACAGCGCCACCTACACCGCGGCCTCTACCACGGTACCAGTCGCCACGCTGGTGCAGAACGCCCCGCTGGCCCTGGCCGACAGCCTGGCAACCTGGAAGCTGGGGGCCTTGTACAAGCCCGCCGCCAACGGCAGCATCTACGTGTCGGCCGCCAAGTCCATGCAGCCCCCCGGTGGCGCCACCTTGACGCTGAGCAGCAACGTCAACAACGCCAACAACCCCAGCCTGTCCCCGCAAGAAGGCAGCAACCTGGAGGTCGGCACCAAGTGGGACGTTCTCGACGGCAAACTGGCCCTGACGGCGGCCTTGTTCCGCAGCGAGAACAAGAACGAGTTCGTCAGCGACGCGGCTGCGCTGGGTGAATCGGTGCAGATCGGCGAACGGCGCGTGCAAGGCCTGGAACTGGGGGCCGTCGGGCAGATCAGCCCAGCCTGGAGTGCGTCGGCGGGCTTGTCGCTGATCGATCCCAACATCACGCGCGGCACCACCACCGGCGCGACTCCCGACGACATCACGACGGGCACGCTGATCCCGTTCACGCCCAAGCAGAGCGTCACCGTGTGGAGCACCTACCGGGGCCTGCCCGGCTGGACATTGGGCGGCGGAGCGCGCGCCTACAGCAAGGTGCGCCGCTCGGGCACCACCACCGAAGGCGCCGTCGCGGAGGCACCCGGCTATGCCGTGCTGGATGCCGTGGCGATCTACGACGTCAGCAAGAGCCTGTCATTGCAGATCAACGTCTACAACCTCGCCGACAAGGAGTACATGGCCAGCATCAACAACCGGGGCGTGCGCTACTTCCCCGGCACGCCACGCTCGGCCCTGCTCACCGCCAACTTCACGTACTGAGCCGCCGATGATGCTGCACATCCCCGGGGTGCTGACGCGCGAGCAGGTGGCCGAATGCCGCCGTGCCATCGACGCAGCGCCCTGGGTCGATGGCCGCGCCACCGTGGGCCCGCAAGGGGCCCAGGTGAAAGCGAACCGGCAGTTGCCCGAGGGGTCCCCCGTCGCCGCCCACTGGGGCGAAGTGATCCTGAAGGCCTTGGCGCGGCAGCCGCTCTTCGTCTCGGCGGCGCTGCCGCTGCGCAGCGTGCCGCCGCTCTTCAACCGCTACGAAGGCGGCGAGCACTACGGCTTGCACATCGACGGCGCGATGCGGGCCTTACCGCAATCTGGCCAGTGGCTGCGCACGGACCTGTCGTGCACGCTGTTCCTGTGCGAGCCGGAAGAGTATGAAGGCGGCGAGCTGGCGGTGGTGGACACCTACGGCACGCACGAGGTCAAGCTGCCCGCCGGCGACCTGATCCTGTACCCGGCCAGCAGCCTGCACCAGGTGCTGCCGGTCACGCAGGGCGTGCGGGTGTGCAGCTTCTTCTGGACCCAGAGCCTGGTGCAGGACGATGCGCAGCGCGCCCTGCTGTTCCAGCTCGATGCGCAGATCCAGCAGTTGCGTGCGCAACTGGGCGACACCGCCGAGGTGCTCAGCCTCACCGGCATCTATCACAACCTGCTGCGCCGGTGGACCCAGCCATGAGTCAGACGGGCCGCCCCAAGGACGAATACCGCAAAGCGCAGCACGAAGGTGCCCCCGTGAGCACGGCGCCGGCCGACGCCCGGCAGCGGGCCTGGTGGCTGAAGACCTTGCACCAGTGGCACTGGATCAGCGCGGCCCTGTGCCTGGTGGGCATGCTGCTGTTCGCCGTCACCGGCATCACCCTCAACCACGCCGGGCAGATCGAGGCCAAGCCCGTGGTGAGCCAGCACAGCGCGCAGTTGCCGGCCGCCGTGCTGGCAGAGCTGGCGGCCGCCCCCGCCGAGGCCAAGCAGGCCCCGCTGCCGTCGCCGGTGCGCCAGTGGCTGGCCACGGCCCTGCAGGTGGAACTCGACGAGCGCGAAGCCGAATGGTCGGCCGAGGAGGTATATCTCGCGCTGCCACGGCCGGGCGGCGACGCCTGGCTGCGCATTGACCGGCACAGCGGCGCGGCCGAGTACGAGCTCACCGAACGCGGCTGGATCTCCTACCTCAACGACCTGCACAAGGGCCGCCACACCGGCGCGGCGTGGAGCCTGTTCCTCGACCTGTTTGCGCTGGCCTGCCTGGTGTTTGCCGGCACCGGGCTTTTTATCCTGAAGCTGCACGCAGGCCAGCGGCCCGGCACCTGGCCGGTCGTGGCGCTGGGGCTGATGGTGCCGTTGCTGCTGGCGATCCTGTTCATCCATTGACCCTCTCAACCGAAGCCACCCCATGACGATGCATCTGCGCTACTCCGTGGCCCTGGGCGCCGCGCTCGCCGCGCCAGCGTTCGCGGCCGACCTCACGCTCAAGATCGAACTGCCGCGCCTCACGGTGGCCGAGTACCACCGCCCCTACGTGGCACTGTGGCTGGAGAAGAGCGCCGACCAGGGCTTCGCCGGCAACCTGGCGGTCTGGTACGACCTCAAGAAGCGCGACAACGGTGGCGCCAAGTGGCTCAAGGACATGCGCCAGTGGTGGCGCAAAAGCGGCCGCGAGGTGCAGATGCCCCTGGATGGCGTGAGCGGCGCCACGCGCGCACCGGGCGAGCATGCGCTGAGCCTGGGCAGCGCGCAGGCCTTGGCGGCGCTGCCGCCGGGCGACTACCAGATCGTGGTCGAGTCGGCGCGCGAAAACGGCGGCCGCGAGGTGGTACGCCTGCCCTTGCAATGGCCCGTGCGGGCCGCGCAAACCGTGCGCGCACAAGGCGAGCATGAACTCGGCGCGCTGGCGCTGGAAGTCAAACCCTGAAGCCCCGGAGGTTCACGATGACCCACGCACGATTCGCTGCTGTCCTGGCCCCAGCCATCTTGGCCGTGCTGGCCACCCTGGGAGCCCCCGCCGCCCATGCCCACCGCACCTGGCTGCTGCCCTCGGCCACGGTGCTCACGGGCAAGGACGCCCTGGTGTCGGTGGACGCCGCGGTGTCCGAAGACCTGTTTGAGTTCGACACCAATGCGCTGCAGCTCGACGGCCTGTCCGTCACCGCCCCCGATGGCAGCGTGTTGCCGGCAGAGAACCGCAGCACGGCGCGGCGCCGCAGCAGCTTCGACCTCAAGCTCACCCAGCCGGGCACCTACCGCATTGCCAATGTCTCCGAGACGGTGGCAGCCTCCTACAAGGTGGGCGGCGAGACACGGCGCTGGCGTGGCAACCCGGACGCCTATGCCGCCTTCCTGAAGGAACTGCCGGCCGGTGCCCAGGAACTGCGCGCCACGCGCATGCAGAACCGCGTCGAAACCTTCGTCACCTACGACAAGCCCGAGGGCCGCGCCTTCGTGCCGGCCGGCGTGGGCCTGGAGCTGATGCCGCAGACACCGCCCACCGACCTGAGCGTGGGCGACACCTCCAGCTTCGTGCTGCTGCTGGACGGCAAGCCGGTGGCCGACACCGACGTGACCATCCTGCGCGGCGGCAATCGCTACCGCTACAAGATGGGCGAGATCGCGCTGAAGACCGATGCGCAGGGCCGCTTCAGCGTCAAGTGGCCAGAGGCCGGGCGCTACTGGATCGGCGCCAGCCACGGCCGCCGTCCTGGCGACATGGTCGGCGAAGACCCGGCCTCGGCGGCGGCGCAACAGCCGGTGCGCCGCGCCGGCTACAGCGCCACCGTCGAAGTGCTGCCGCAGTGACCCTGGCACCGCCACGCACGCCCGGACGATGAGGCGGGTGCTGGTTCCGGACGCCATCGCCACGCACCAGCCGCCGCTGGGCGTGGTGCACGCGCTGGCGGGGCAGACCATGGGCACGACCTGGTCGGTGCGGCTGGCCGGCGCGGCGCGTTTGAACCTGCAAGCGCTCGAAGCCGGCATCCAGCGCGAACTGGATGTCATCGTCGCTCAGATGAGCCACTGGGAGCCCGGCTCCGACCTCAGCCGCTTCAACCGCGCGCCCGCCGGCACCTGGCAGGCCTTGCCGGCACCGTTCATGGAGGTGCTTCAGTACGCCGTGTCGGTGGCGGCCGACAGCGAGGGCGCCTACGACCCCACGGCCGGGACTCTGGTGGACCTGTGGGGCTTCGGCGCCCAGGGCCGGCACGACGAAGCCGGCTTCCAGCCACCCGACGACGCCGCAGTGGCCACGGCACGCGACCACTGCGGCTGGCAGCGCTTGCGCCTGGACACCGCCGGCAGCAGAGCCTGGCAACCCGGCGGGCTGCGGCTGGACCTGTCCGCCGTGGCCAAGGGCTACGCGGTGGATCGGGTGGCCCGTCACCTGGAGGCGGCCGGTATCCAGGACCACTTGGTCGAGGTCGGCGGCGAGCTGCGCGGCACGGGCATCAAGCCAGACGGCCAGCCCTGGTGGGTGCAACTCGAACCCCTGCAGGGGCATGCCGACGAGACGGTGCTCGCCTTGCACGGCCTGAGCGTGGCCACCTCGGGTGACTACCGGCGCTTCTTCCAGCACGGCGGCAGGCGCCACCCGCACACCGTGGACCCCCGCACCGGCCGACCCATCACCCATGGCGTGGCCCGCGTGACGGTGCTGCACCGCCACTGCATGGCGGCCGATGCCTTGTCCACCGCCCTCACGGTGCTGGGGCCCGACGCCGGCCTGGACTGGGCCGCGCAGCGCGACCTCGCGGCCGTGTTCGTCACGCGCCGGGCGGACGGCGGCTTCGACGACCGCATGACCCCCGCCTGCGCGGCCTTGGCGCAATGACCGGCGACTGGGCGTCCCCCGCTGCGCAGCGCCTGCTGGCCGCCGCGTGCGTGCTGGGGCTGTACCTGCTGCTGTGCGCGGCTGTGTGGCGGGCCGAACACCGGCGGCGCCGGCAGGCGGCCAGTGCGGCCGCCGACCTGGCCACCGGCAGCGCGACGCCGGTGCTGGTGGCCTTTGCCAGCCAGACGGGCCTGGCCGAACAACTGGCCCTGCAGACCGCGCAAGCCCTGCACGGAGCCGGGGTGCCGGCGCGCCTGCTGGCCCTGGGCCAGCTCACGGCTGCCGACCTGGCCGGCGCCTCGCGCGCGCTCTTCATCGCCAGTTCCTATGGCGAAGGCGACCCGCCCGACGCCGCCACCCCGTTCACGCGCCGCGTGATGGCGGCCCAGCCTGCCCTGGCACTGCAAGGCCTGCGCTACGCCACACTGGCCCTGGGCGACCGCGCGTACGCCCGCTTCTGCGGCTTTGGCCGCGAACTCGATGGGTGGCTGCAGCAGCAAGGGGCCCAGGCGCTGTTCGAACGCATCGACGTGGACCGCGCCGACCCGGCCGCGTTGGCCGAATGGCAGCAGCGGCTGGCCAGCCTGACCGGCGGCCGCGCATTGCCAATGCCGGACGTCCCGGGCTTCGAGCCCTGGCACATCGTGGAGCGCCGGCAAGTCAACGCGGGCAGCGTGGGCGAGCCCTTGTTCCACATCGAGCTGGCGCCCGCCCCCGGCGTGGCCCTGCCTGCGTGGGAATCCGGCGACCTGGTGCAGGTGCTGGCGCCCACCGACCCCACACGGCCGCGCGAATACTCGGTGGCATCGATCCCGGCCGATGGCCGCGTGCACCTGCTGGTGCGGCAGCAGCGCCACACCGACGGTAGCCTGGGCGCGGCCTCCGGCTGGCTCACCACGCAGGCCCGCCCCGACGACCGCATCGCACTGCAGCTACGCCCACACAGCGGCTTCCGCCTGGGTGACAACGCCGCATGGCCCTTGATCCTGATCGGCAACGGCTCCGGGCTGGCCGGCCTGCGCGGCCACCTGCGTGCACGGGCCGCCGCCCGAGCCGGCCCCAACTGGCTGTTCTTCGGCGAACGCCAGGCGGCCCACGACCGCCCGTATCGCGAAGAGATCGAGGGCTGGCTCGCCAGCGGCGTGCTCAGGCACGCCGACCTGGTGTTCTCACGCGACCAGGCCGAACGGCGCCACGTGCAGCACCGCTTGCTGGAGTGCGCCACGGACCTGCGCCAGTGGGTCGCCGAAGGCGCGGCCCTCTACGTGTGCGGCAGCCTGGAAGGCATGGCAGCCGGCGTGCACCAGGCCCTGACCGAGGTGCTGGGCCTGGCCGCGCTGGAACAACTGAGCGACGCAGGGCGTTACCGGCGCGACGTGTACTGACCCGCTCAGCGGGTGCGGGGCCGCCCCAAGGCGGGGAGCATCGGTACTCCGGTGCCGGGTATCCACATCTCAGGTCCGGCATGCGCCAAAGAGTTACCACTTGCGGGCACTCGGGTTTGTTGAAACAGATGCGAATGGTTATCATTTGATGGCTTGCCTGCCGCCGTGTGGGCACAAAGTTCGTCGCCTACCCCATGCCGCCCACCGGAAAGCCTGCCTTTTCGCCCCCGTTCGCTGCTGCGCACGCCCCCGTGCCGGCCTTGCCGGGCGTGTCGTCGG
>Ga0307516_10003781_pt1 | contig 19231 bp, 13 predicted proteins | sample 19_EM_MG_FD_203310 | JGI IMG/M metagenome (GOLD analysis project Ga0307516, IMG submission 203310) | Populus trichocarpa ectomycorrhiza microbial communities from riparian zone in the Pacific Northwest, United States - 19_EM | ecosystem: Host-associated > Plants > Roots > Unclassified | place... | reverse complement strand
TTTTTTTTAAAAAAATTCAACACAAACTCTAGTTGCTATGATTTTGACCATAACTTTATTAATAACATCAATTGATTCAAATCCTATCTAATTGCATCAATTAAAACCAAATTTATATCAATTCAAACAATATAATTAAATATACAAGTAACCCAGTAATCAATTTAAACCCTAATTTCTCTAATTCAAACCTAATTGATTCCATAAATAACATCAATTGTATTAAAAACATATAATTACAACATTCAAAATCTACTATTATCTAATTATCAAACACAACAAATACCTAATTAAATCAAAACATAAAATTTATCAATTCAATAATAAAACCCATTAAACTAAGAGAAAATGCAAATGTTTTACCTGGATTTTTTGATGTTTAGGTGGCAGTTCCACCAGTTGTGGTGGCGAGGAGGCTGTCAATGGAAGCTTGGGTTGGCAGTTTGCAATAAAAAACAGTCGAAAGACTCATAAAGATAAAGGGAAGATGATTATGGTGTTTTGGTGAAGGATTGGATGGTGTTTTGGACAATTAGAGGCTGTTTTTTCTTGGTTTTTTTTTCTAGGGTTTTTTTACTTTGCAGGAGTGGCGATCATGGAGAAAAAGAGGGGGGGATTATTAAATAATGATTTTATTAAATAACCACTATTTTAATTCGCGGTTGTTAAAGAACCACTATTATGAATAACGATTCCATTAAAACCGTGATTTAAGAATCACGGTTTTATTTTATTTTATTGGTCTATGTGATTTAATCTTAACATGCATTTGTTTACATACTGCTCATGTATAAGTACATTGGATATGGATTAATGCCTTCATGCATTTTAATTTTGAGAGAATAAACCTAATTTTAAGTTAGGTGGGGGAGTAGCGGTCTATCTCATGACTTTTAGTCGGGGTTTAAATTTGTGAAACACCCAACTATAAACGTCTTGTTTATTTTATTGGTCCATGTGATTTAAATTTTGGCATGTATTGTTTTACATACTGCTCATGCATAAGTACATTGGATATGAATTAATGCCTTCATGCATTTTAAGTTTGAGAGAATAAACCCAATTCTAAGTTAGGTAGGGGAGTAACGACCTATCTTATGACTTTTAGTTGAGGTTCGGATTTGTGAAACTCCTAACTATAAGTTGAGCAATTACTTGGTAATGGTAATCACACTGTGCCCCAACCATTCCTTGTAAACTCCCATATTGCCTTTGAAAGAGGTGGTCACTAGGCAGATCATAGATCCATTTGAGACTAGGTAGTAAGCCTACCCCCTATATAGTGGCTAGAACCTGCCCTTAGGATATCGACTCCCTAATAATTCATTTTGCATCAAGGCAGACCTTATAACAAATATTAGACTCTATAGGATTTATTCGAGCTAAGACTATGACTTTTCATGACCTTTTCTGAGTATGGGAAAAAGTCTAAGATGATGAAATTAGTTGAGAGGGACTACCTAAGGACTAAGGTTAGGGAATTACCGCACATCATCAAAGTACATTGCTTTATGAATAACATAGAGAAGCTTGTGTCAGTCTTTAGTTATATAGACAAGACCTTTTTTGAGAGAAGGTATGGGATAATTACTCATCTGGTGAGGTTTCTAGTACAAATTTTTACTAGTTAAGGCCCTATTGCATTTCTAGGACCTAGTTTACAAATGCTTCACTTTCAGGGATATTGACTTAACCCTCACTATCGAGGAATATGCTCAAATCCTGAATTTCCTAAATATCTATTATAAGGTGTACTTCATACAAAGAATTGAGGGCATGAATATTGAAATCACTAAATTATTGCACCTAAACCAAGTTGACCAGTATAGGACAACCAATAAAGGGTTTAAATGGAAGTTCATTGAAACTAAGCTGAAAACAGATAAAGATGAGTGGAATTTAGGAAAAGAGAGATACCAAGCAGATGTTCTTGCTATATTTGGGTTTGTCTTGTTTCCTTTAGAAGCTGCTGGGATCATCAGTGTTGAATCTGTCAATGCCATTTTCAATATGAATGAATAAAGAATAACCATATTACAATTATCATGGCTGAAACTTTCCTGTCGTTGAACCACTATAGGCTACATGGAAAAGGAGCAATACGATGATGTATTCCTTGTTGTTCACATGGATATTGAGTCATTTGGAAACCTTAAAAGAGGTTTTTAATAATTTTTAGTGGTTTAATATGAGGTCCTTTAAGTTGGTTATGAGTGAAAATTGGTATAACTTAGATGAAAGGGTTTAGGTAAAGAAATACCAAGCTATCGCTTAGATTAACTTCAGGTGGACAACCCCTTAGATAAAGAATTCCTCTTATATTATAAGTTGCAGAGATAAGGCATGAGTCCTACTGATTGAGTTATTTAGTTACATCACCTATTTACCCTCATTGGTTACTAGGAAGTTTGGAGGGATTCAACAAGTGTCGAAAACTTGTGGTTTAGCCAAGTATACCAGGTTTTAAGAATTCTAATTTTTTAGCTAAATTAGATGCTATCACACATGGTTGAAAGTAATTTATACTAGTCCATAAAGGTGAATATGAAGTCAAATCCTCAGTCAACCCTAATTATTTAGTTTAGAGAAATAATGGGTTATCCAAGGTACTTGGAAGCTTTAGAGTGCAAGGCCCAATAGAGGTTAGCAAAGTTGGACCATCTATCACTAGGGAACCAAAGAGAAAAAGGGTTAGCAATGATGAAGTGTTGCGCGATGAGTTGGATAAGCTAAAATTAAGCTAAGTAACACCAAGAATTAGCAGAAGTTCTTAGAAAACCAGCTATTGAAAGAAGAAAAGATAAAGGTCTTTTTAAACTAGTAGTTGTGAGAAAAGGATGAACATATACCAATACTAATGCAAGACGTGGAATGAGGAACAAATGATCAAGATATAATTAGTGAATGACAGGACATGACCAAAAAGTTTGAGGAAATTGCATAGGGAATCTAAGAGAAATTGAAGGAAAGAATGGCCAAGTACGATGATATGGTAAACAAGCATGTAATGCTGAAAAAGAACTAGTGATATGATCCAAGAAAGGGTTGAACAAAAAAATTCAGATTTTAGCATAATTGTGCCTATTGTCCAGTTTTACAACAATAATCATAATTCTCAATATGACCTTAAGATTAGGCTAAACATTTACCCAGAGTTTATTGGTATATTGTTCTATGTTAGGGTAAAATTTCAGGACAATCAGAGTTCATGAAGGCCTTGCGATATAGGTAAGAACATGCTATACGAGTTTTGTTATTTACTTTCTTTTGACTTGCGGATTTTCTATTTGACAAGGATCCTTTTCCTACAAGGATATAACAACTTGTTTTAAGAATTTTCTAGTTCTACAAGAATCTTTAATAGGCAGCAACATAACTTTCAAGTGTGGCAATGATTCATTAATGTTTTAAAATTCTTTTCTTATAAGGATTTCTTAATCATTCTAGCTACACAAGGAAATAAAGGTTAGTGGTATTTAATGATAGAATGATTAGCTTATCTTCGGAAGTTTTCTAATCCTACAAGGAAGGTTAAAGGAAACCAACAAGGGTTTTCATGTTTTGATAGGATTCTTTAAAGCTATAATTAATTATAATAGACAAACAAGGAAACTAAAAGGAAGACAATTTCACCAATCAATTCCATAGCTTATCTTTGATATCTAAAAGTGGCAACAAAGACCCTAGTGTTTCTAGGATGAGAATTTCGTTCATGACATTATTTAAACTAAAAAAATTATCTATGTTAGGTTATTTTATTTAATTAGTGCAATAACTTTAGTTCATATGTCAGATTAGTTATTTTTATTATCTTTTTCATGTTTGGGCTTAATTAACATACTTTGAGCTTATTGTAAGGGGGTAAATATTAACCCACAAGTTTTGCGTCCATTAGGGTTACCAGTATGCATGGATTTATGAAATAAACTTGTGTTTTGCTTGAAGCAAACATTTCTTTATTGTGACAAAGAAGAAAACCTAACTTATCAAGGTATAACTGATCTTGTGGCGTCAATTCACAAATTTCAATACCTCTATCTGGTTTTTAGTTACAGGTTAACTCTGGGTTAAGGTTATCAAACCTGATTTTTAGCTTTCCTAAGGATGTATCATCTTTATTAAGGGTTGCTTTACCACGTGATCAAGAGGTCTATATTAATTGATAACCCTAAAAAGGACATTCGAGGGTAAAAAACTTACTGACAAAGAATTAATAGCTTCTTAAAAGAAGGAAATGAATCATAACAGAATGAGGTTGGAAGCTAAAAAAGAGAAGAATAGGTTGGCCAATCTCAATATTAAAGAAGAATGAAACTTAAGAGCTTAGTACAAAACCCAAACTGACGACGAAATAGAAGCTAGAAGGGTAGCCAAAACAGACATGAGGGAGTATCAGGATAAAGTAAATGCCCTGATTGATCGAGTCTTTATAGTCTAGATTGAGTTAGAAATTCAGGAGGAAGAATTAAAGAAGCTAAAAAGGCAGTATCAAAAAGCTGATGAAGAGCTGAGTGAGCTGAGATAGAAGTTTGAAGAATGGAAAGATCACATCAGCAGATTCAATGTATAGATAAACATGAAGATAACTGAGCTTGAAATTGAACAAAAAGAACTTTAAAGAGCTAGTGACACCAACCAAGTGTGATCCGGATTTGGTGTTAAAATGTTTGTTGACTAGTTTTGTAAGATCTAACATATCTCTCAAACCATAGATTGGAATAAACTGAAATTTTACAAGGAGATACTTAGACACATGGAAATATGTTTTGGTAAATTTTCAAGTCAAATAAAGTTCGAGAACATATTAGTTTAGAGGGTTGAATTTACTAGACAAATCTCAATCTTTCTAATCATATATGGTAGGCTCATTAATTCATCCATATGAGAGAGAACGATGTATTTGGAGTCAGGACTAAAAATCTGCCAAGAATATATGAAAATTGGAGATTCGGGCTCCAGGGAGGAATTTTAGCATGAAAACTTTATTTTTATTATCCTATTTTATTTATTTAATATTGAATAATTATTTTTAATTTGGGTTTGTTCTGGCCTATCAGACATTGTTTAAAAGTTTATTTTATTATTGGACTTATGTTAGTTGATTACTAGTTTAGGCCTATTACCTTTCAACTCAAAAAGAGTCCATTAGGGTTAGTTAGAGGAGATATATTATGTTTTTTATCTATAAATTTCAGCAGCGAATAGGAGAATAAACGTGAGTTTTCCTTTTGTTTGTTTGTGGCAAAACAAGCTCTCTTTGCAAGGACAAAGATCATACTGACTTATTGAAGATTAACTGGCTTCGTGGCCTTGTTCATATACTTAGGATTCTTAGATACAAGGTTATCTATGGGTCCAAGTTTTTTTTCAATACCTTTGGTTCTTAGGTACAAGGTTACCTCTGGGTTAAGGTTCTATCAAACCTGATTTTTGACTTTTTGGGTTGTTATCTACTTCGTTAGGAGTTTCTTGACCACATGATTAAGAGGTTCAGATTAGTTGGTATCATAGCTAGGTTTTAAAAATCAGTTCCGCAAGAGTTAAAGAAAGGTGAGACAAGAGGAGAAAGGCGTTGCGAGCATATTTGAGTGAAAAACCTATGTTTAAGTGAAACATGAGAGGAGTGTAAACACATGAAAGAGTGGGTAAGGAATATATATTTATTGTCAACTAACCAATTTTTAGATCCAATGATGTCGAAGGCAAACAACACATAGCATCACAAAGAGGAGACAATGAAATTGTAACTTAGTTACACGTTATGAATAAACGGATGGATCAGATGGCCAATGAGCAAAGAGAATTTAATGTTAGGAGGGTTGTTAAGTGAGTTAACACTAATATGGATGAGTTTGTGGCTGATAATACGAACATGAATGATGTTGATTTTGAAGATGTGTCCAAGGAACATTGGGAACATTTAGGATATCAATGAAATTTTCAGTTTGTAGGGGAAATATATGGTGATAATTTTGACAAAAAGGGTAATTATAAGTATTGAGATCATAATGCTGAGTTAAATAGAGATTTATGTATAATTAAGCTGAAAATACCGGTTTTTTAGGGGAAGAATGATCCAAAAAATCATTTAGAATAGGACAAGAAAGTGAAGTGGATTTTTAAGTGTCACAATTATCCGAATCTAAAGAAAGTCAAGCTTACTGTGATTGCTTTTACTGCCTATGCCATTAAATAATGGGATCAGTTAGTGACAAACTATAGAAGGAATTATGAGAGGCAAGTTGATACTTGGGATGAGATGGAATCCTTTATGAGGAGGAGATTTGTGCCTAGCCATTATTATAGAGAATCGTATTAAAGGTTGCAGAGTTTGAGTTAAGGTACAAATAATATTGATGAGTACTTCAAGGAGATGAAACATGATATGATTTAAGCTAATGTTGAGGAGGAAAGGGAGGCTATTATGACTAGATTTATGAATGGCCTTAATCATAATTTAGCTCATATTATGGATTTGCATCATTATATAGAGTTGAAGGAGATGGTGTATATGGTCGTGAAGGTGGAGAAACAACTTAAATAGAAGGGTATCATTCGGCAATGCCAACTATTAGGCCTTTCTAAACCTTGGAAACCCAATTGGAAGGCTAAACCTGGGGGTGGTCCATCATATTAGAATGAGGAAGGTAAGACCGAATACCCTAGAGAGAAGAAAGACACCTCGACTGTTGTTAAAGGTAACAATATCACTCCTATTTCCCGTAACTGTGACATTAAATGCTTTTGTTGTCTGGGTTTTGGTCATGTTGCTTTATAGTAACCAAATAAAAGAGTCATGGTTATGAAAGCTAATAATAAGGTTGAGATCGATGGAGAGGATGAAAACTAAAAGATGCCACCATTAGAGGATGCTGATGTTTGTGTTGAGTATCCGGTTGAGGGAGAGGCACTTGTAATGATGAGAGCACTGAATATGCATGTCAAGTGGATGATTCAAAAGGTTAGAGGGATAATATATTCCACACGAGATGTCATGTTCATAATAAGGTATGTAACTTAATTATAGATGGTGGTAGTTGCACTAATATAACTAGTACTGAATTGGTGAGAAAGTTGAACTTACATACCACTAAACATTCTATACTTTATAAATTATAGTGGTTGAATGATTGTGGTGAAATGAACGTGAATAAGTAGGTTTTGGTTGCCTTTTTTATTGGTAAATATTGTGATAAAATGTTATATGATGTTATGCCAATGCAAGCTAGTCACTTGTTACGTGGCAGACCATAATAGTATGATTGGAGTGTTATGCATGATGGAGTAACAAATAGGAATTCCTTTTAGATGAATGGAAGACCTATAACTCTTGTTTCTTTAACACCTAAACAAATATATGAGAAGCAATTGAATTTCAAGAAGGAGATGATGATTCTTCTTGGTTTTGATGATGATGATATTATTCAGGTTGGTACTGATTTGTTTACCTTAAAAGATGTTTTTCATTATATATATTCAAGGTCAAATCTTTTTAAAGAAGGGGAGGATGATACGAACCAAGTCAGGTCTAAATTTGACCTTAAAATGTCTGCTAATCGGGTTTGCGTGATCAAGCATACCTCTCAAATTGTACATTGGAATGAGCTAAAATTTTACACGGAGATACTAGATACATAAAACTATATTTTGGTAAATGTTTAGGTCAAATGGAGTTTGAGAATATATTATTTCAGAGGGTTGAAGTTATTAGACAAATCTTGTCAAATATGTCAAACTAGATCTTTTGGGACTGTTTGGGACATATCTGGAGCTACAGGTTAAATTTTTTTGATCTTCACATTGTTATGGAAACTAGACATCACGAGATTTTCAACCATATTTGGTAGGCTCATTAATTCATCTAGACGAGAGAGAATGATGTGGTTGCATTCAGGATTGAAAATCTTTTAAGAATGTGCAGAAATTAGAGATTTAGGTTACATAGAGAAATTTTGGTAAGAAGACTTTGTTTTTATTATCCTATTTTATTTATTTATTTAATTTTTAATAATTATTTTTAATTTGGATTTGTTCTGGCCTATTATTTATTATTTAGAAGTTTTTTTTTTATTATTATTGGACTTGTGTTAGTTGATTATTAGTTTAAGCCCATTAACTTGTAACCTAAAAGGGGTCCATTAGGGTTAGTTAGAGAAGATTATATTATGTTTTTTAGCTGCAAATTTCAGCTGCAAGTTGGAGAATAAACGAGTTGTTCTTTTGTTTATTTGTGGCAAAACAACATTTCTTTGCAGAGACAAAGAACATACACTAACTTATCAAAGATTAACTAGCTTTGTGACGTCATTCACATACTTAGGGTTCTTAGATATAAGGTTATCTTTAAGTTTAAGTCTTTTTTCAATACCTTTGGTTCTTAGGTACAGGGTTTCCTATGGGTCAAGGTTCTATCAAATTTGATTTTTGGCTTTCTAGGTTGTTATCTACTTTATTAAGGGTTACTTGACCATGTGATCAAGAGGTTCACATCAGCCAGAGACCAAATCCAATAGCTTATCTAATAATGGTATGGGTAATGAATCCATAAACACATTGTAGACTGAAAGCCCGAGGTGCTTGAAGGTGTCTCTATATAGTGTTTACAAAATGTTGGTAAAAGCCGGATACAAAGAGGATAGTTGTGAAGACGGGTTGATAAGTAGGGATTTATGGAAGTATCACCAAGAAAAAGACCATAGGATCAACCAATACAGAGATTTCCACAATGAGGTTATACAAATGCTGACTCGAGGAACTCTTAAAATTGAGGGGGAAACGGGTAGAGAGGTGTTTGTAGTAGATGAACCTAGCATGAATAAGGAAGTCTGTAGGGTCTAATTTACTATTGATGGGTTGCCTAAATTGATTATGTTTAAACCTACAGTGGTAAAAAAGGGAAACTGTAATTCCTTGTCATATAACTACGAGTATTCCTTCCAAAGCAGGCAACTAGGGCTTATTTTTCAAACAAAAATCGGAGGCTTAACATCTAGCGGGAGGAGCTTCACCTCAAAGGAACTTGAGAAAGAAAGGAAAGCCAAGAGGAAAGAGGTAGTTGATCCTGTCAGAGGAAGTCAATAAGCCCTTCACTAAGGCAGAGACCAATGAGTTCCTAAAGCTAACGAAACACAGTGAATACAATGTCATTGAGCAGCTTAAGAAAACTCCTGCTAAAATATCATTTCTATCATTGATTTTGAGCTCTGAACGACATAGGAAAGCTTTGTAAAAGGTGTTAAACGAGGTGTATATGCCTCAAGATATCAACCAAGAAACTATTGAACACTTGATAGGCAGAATCCAGGCCTCGAATTATATGTACTTCACTGAAGATGAATTAAAATATGATGATATCAGGTATAGTAAACCATTGTACATTATAGTGCGATGCAAAAACATCCTGATTTGCAAAATATTGATTGATAATGGCTCGATATTAAATGTGCTGCCAAGACACATATTGAGTGAAATTACTGTCGATGAATCACATATGAGGCCAAGTACTATGATGGCGATGACATATAATGGCTTGCCAAGATAAATAATCGGGACCTTGAAAGTAGAGCTATATATGGGGATATAAGTGTTTTTGGTTACCTTATAAGTGATGTATATTCATCCTTCCTATAGTATGTTGTTGGGAAGACCTTAGATCCCCGCTGTTGGTGTGATAACTTCCTCATTACATCATTACTTGAAATACATCATTTATAGGATGCTGGTAACTGTCAATGGTGAAGAAACAATTTCTATAATAAGGAATATAGTTGTACCATTCATCAAGGTGGAATATTGCAAAGATGAGAATATTCATGCTTTTAAAATCGTAAACATTTAATGGGTTCCTAAGAACACGGTGTTGAGAAGGCCAAAGATTTTAGAAGCAGTAAGAATGACAGCTAATTACTTCCTAAAACATGAGATTCCCTTTCAATTTGATCCTGACACTGGAATGTTTGAACAAGTCAATTTGATAAAATTAAAATGTGCTGACTAGAGATTTGGGCTTGGATATAAACCCAACAAAGATTACTATATGCGAGTTTCCGAGATCAAGATGGAAGCAAGAATGACAAGAATTAAGGGAAAGGAGCTGGAAAAAGAGGAATTGACAATCCTACCATTTTGAATGACTTTCCTAAGACTTACTCGAATGGAGGATGAGATACTGCCCAACTGTTTGTTCACACTATTGATGAGATTAATGCGAAAGCCTTTGTAAGAAAGCTAGCTGATGAGGTGATATGATAGAATTAGAAAATTGAGCATGTTACTGTTATGTTCAAAAAGTAATAGTTCTTGTTTGACCAGGCTTGCTAAGATGTTTTGTCTAGTTGTGTTTTGTTTTATCTTTTATGGTTTTGTTGGCAATCTAGCTCATGATGCCATAAGATTTTCTTTTGTCAATGAGTCTTATTTTAATAAGATCATGCATTTCTTGTGTTCAAAATATGTCTTATTTCCTTTTTATCTTTCCATGCAAATGAACACTTACACAAACACACCTTACGCTTTTAGAAATTTTGAAAGTGAATCTTTCACCAATTCATAAACCCACTGCACTAAGAGTAATTGACCAAACTTTGATAACATAACTGCAATGAGTGATGAATAATGGAAGGAAAATGACCTAAAAGAGCTTACCATGTTGGTTGAAAAATTTGAGAAATTCTGGAAACCTTCCAAGAATGAGTAAGAAGTAATAAATTTGGGTACCAAATAAGAAAAGAAATAATTAAAGATTAGTACTCTTGTTACAACTAAGGAAAAGGATGGTCTGATCTCCTTATTGCAAGAGTATATGGACATTTTTTCCTGGACTTATACATACATGCCCAGTTTGGATATTGACATTGTGGTGCACGAGATTCCTTTGATGGAATAAAGTAAGTTAAATAGAAAACAAAACAAATGCGCCTGAACATACTACTCAAGATAAAGGCAAAAATTCAGAAGTAGTGGGATGCAAGATTCTTGGATTTAGTCCATTATCCCCAATAGGTGGATAATTTAGTTGTAGTTCCCAAGAAATATGGTAGGATTAGGGTATGTATGTATTATAGATATTTGAACAAGATAAGCCCAAATGATGACTTTTCTTTGCCCTATACAGATGTCTTAGTTGACAACGCTATAAAAATACCACTTATTTATTCATGGATGAGTTTTTAGGATATAATCATATTAGAATGACTGAGGAAGACTGGTAAAACTATCTTTGTCAAACCTTGAGGAACGTTCTACTACAAGATAATACCATTTGGATTAAAAAATGCTAGGCCACTTGTCAAAGAACAACGGTCACCTTGTTTTATGATATGATGCATCAGGAAGTGGATATACTAGCCAAATCAAAGAAATAAACAAGTCACGTGCAAGTATTGAGGAAGTTATTCAAGAGTTTGTAGAAGTTTCTAAGACCAAATCCCATGAAGTGTTCATTAGGGGTAAGAACATGAAAAATGTTGGGCTTTATGGTAAATGGTCAAGGAATAAAAGTTGATATAGACAAAATAAATGCAATCTAGTATATGTCGGCATTTAAGACAAAGAAGGAAGTAAGAAGTTTTTTTGGGCGTTTGAATTATATAGCCCGATTCATATCCTAGCTTACAGTGACCAGCGAGCCAATATTCTTATTACTTAGAAAGAAAAATCTAGGGGTGTGGGATAGTGGTTGCCAAAAATCTTTTGATAAGATCGAAAGGTATTTACAGAACCCGCCTCTAAATAGTACCCTTTATGCTTGAAAGACCTTTGATCTTGTATTTGTTGGTGACAAAACCAATTATAAGATACGTGTTGGGCCACAATGCAATAGAAAGACTATGTTGTGCTCTGGTGCGGGGTGCAAAAAAGCTCAGACAGTACATATTGTATGACACAATTTGTTTGATATCAAAACTAGATTCGCTCAAATATATATGTGAAAAGCCCTACTTTTCTAGTCGAATAACAAGGTGGAAAGAGTTATTAGCAAAATATGATATTGTTTACATAGCAAGAAAGGTCGTAAAAGAAAGCACAATTACTAATCACTTAGTAGATAATGTTGTAGAAGACTATGAGCCATTGAACTTTGATCTTCCTGCTGAGGATGTATTAGAAGTTGATGATGATGGTGAAATGAATGATTGATGAACCATGTATTTTGATGAAGTGGTGCACGTATCAGGAAATAGGGCTGCAACGGTAATAATTCACCCAAAAAAGAAACAGTATCATGTTTTTAGTAAGGTTATAGGTTGAATGCACTAATAACATGGTCGAATATAAATCTTACATCATCGGTCTAAAAGCTGCTTTGGAGTTGAAAGTTGAAAAACGTGATGTTTACAAAGACTCAATACTAATTATATGACAAGTGAAAGAGTAATGACAAACTAAAGATAACAAATTGAGGTCATACTAAGATTACCTCTCAAAGTTGGAAAGTGAGTTCGATGAGATAAAATTCACTTATATAAACAGGGATAAGAATCAGTTTGTTGATGCCTTGGCCATCTTATCCTCAATGACACAAATCAATATTGGGGGTGGGGGGGGTAGGATTCAACCAATAAACATCAAATTTAGAAATTTCCAAGCCCATTTTTGCTCACTTGAAGAGACAACAAATGAAAAACCATGATACAATGATATAAAATTATTTATCCAGCACTGGGAATATCCTCTTGGAGCCTCCAAGAAGGATGAAAAGACTTTGAGAGGGATGACGATGAATTATTATTTGGATGGTGAAATCCTATATAAAAGGTCATTCGACATGACTTTACTTAGGTGTTTGAATGAGGAAAAGGTTGAGTAAGCTTTACATGAGGTCCATGAGGGAATTTATGTCACTCATACTAATGAGCATACAATGGCAAGACATATATATAATGATCTTGATACTTTTAGCTAACTATAGAAAGGGACCATGTTGAACATGTTAGGAAATGCTACAAGTATCAGATATATGGTGATAAAATAAATGCATCTCTGGCACCCCTGTTTAATATGACCTCACCTTGGCTTTTTGATATATAGGGATTTGATGTTATAGGACTAATCAACCCAAAAGCCAGCAATGAGCATAGATATATCTTGATGGCATCGACTATTTCACTAAATAGGTATAAGCCAACTTTTAGGCATATGTGACACAAAAGGTGGTCAAGAGGTTCAATGAGAAGAATGTAATTTGTTGTTATAGCTTTCACAAAAATTGATAACTGATAATGCTTAAAATTTCAATGAAAAGCTGATTGCTGAACTTTGCACCAAGTGAAAGATTAAGAACTTTAATTCTTCTCCTTACAAACCTAATATGAATAGTGTTATTAAGGCAACCAATAAAAATCTCAAGAATATCATCTAGAAGATGATAATCACCAACAAAGATTGGCACGAGATGCTTTTATATAGACTTCACGCGTACTACACCACAATCAGAACTTATATGTGTGCAACCCTATACTCCGTAGTACATGAGATGGAAGCTGTAATGCCTTTAGAAGTAAAGATTCCATCATCAAAGGTTCTAATTAATGGAAAATTGGAATATTCAGAATGGGCAAAACTAAAATTTGAGCAGTTAAATCTGATCAGCGAGAAGAGACTAATAATAAATTGTCATCATCAGTTTTATCATAGCAAAATGGTTAAAACATACAATAAGAAATTCATACTAAGGGTATTCAAAGAAGGAGACCTGGCATTGAACAAAATCTTGCTAATATGGGGAGAATATCAGAGTAAAAGGGCACCAAACTATGAGGGACCATATATGGTGAAGAAAGCCTTTTCTGGAGGTGCCTTAATTATGACCATGATGGACAGAAATGATGTATCAAAACCTGTAAACTCTGATGTTGTAAAGAAGTAATATGCATAATGTACTTTGTCAATAAATCAATAAAGATCAAAGTTTGGCCATGAATTCTTTGGTGTGCTTGTTCTTTTTTATAAGCTCTAAAAAAACTTTGGATGATCTTATAGGCTCAAAAAACCTTGTTTTTATGTTTTCACAAAATATTAAAAAGTTTTTAGGAAATCAAAGTTATTAGTACAAATTCAAATGTGAAATTGGTGTTTGGTTTTTAACAAACGAGTTTTGAGAATTCAAGTGATCTCCTAGTAAGGTGACCAAACATTTAGAAACTTGAAAAATAAACAAAAAAACCACTCAAATAACTTTGAAGTTGAGCTTTAGTTGGCTAAATAATGATTCATAATTTGATTTTGCATATCCAACTAATCACAATGAAAGAAAAAAAAGCTTATTAATCCTAAAAGCATGCGTTTGAAATGAGAAAAATACCATATGATAATCCTTTCACAATACTTAAAAATATCCTTTGCAAGTCCTCGTTGAGCCTAGTAAGTTTTTCTTGCAAGTAAACCCTGACTAGGATCACATCCTGCACTAGAAAAAGTACGAGGATTTAAAAAGCAATTTGACCACAAGATTATATGAAATGATCTTCAATGATCAATGTAAAGTCCAAGGGTTGCTAATTAAAGTTGGGGGTATAAAAAAAATCAAATATTAAAAAAAAATGAGCATGTTGTACAAAAATAAAAGCAATGAGTGTGATTATGATGCTCAAATCAAATAGTCCAAACCCAACACTGGTAGGCATGTCAAAATAATTTTACAAAGTCAACCCTTGAGTCTAAAACACCATTGACTAAAAGAAAGGCTTAAGAACGAGCATTAGTGATCTTTAGTCTTGATATCCCTTAAACATGTTCTAAGCTTATAAATATTTTTTCTTTCACAACCAAAAGTCAAAGCTCACATTATGTGCCAGATAAATTCCTTTCTAATCAAAAGCAAGCAATCTGGGTTGGTAAACGATGCTATCATGCAAAATGAGATCTCTAAAGACCACAATTATGTTTTATTATTTATACAAATATAATGAATGCTTCAAAGATTTTTTTTATTTGAAACTCTCGAGTTAAAATACGAGCCTTTTGACAAAAAATCATGAAAATAGAAGGTCACTTCATATTTTCATCAACACAAAAACTCATAAAAATTCAACCTTTATGAAACCTTGCCCGTAGGAATCGCTTGAATTTCTTACAACAAATTTGTTTTAAACTTGCATCAAAATAATTTTTGCATTTGGTAATAGCTTTGAAACTCCAAAGATTTTCTTGTGAAAGCAATATTTTATAATGAACTGAACACTCTTCTGCATAACATCATCCTTGAGAAAACCCGAGCAAGTAAAATGAGATAAAGTACTTTAGGGCAAGGTCAAGTTGGGGGCAATTCAAGAAACCTAATAGGGCTAGCTACATAATTTCTTTTTCTAGAAGAATATAAAACAAGAAGCAAATTGTTTAAGTCCTCCAATATCTTTTGAAGAAAAACCATTATGAAACATGCATGGTGAATACTAAGTTGTGGTTATAACATACTCATATAGTTATAGTGATAAGCATGTGAGCTTTGAAAGGCTAAGAGTTCACAGATAATAGGGTATGATAAGATCATTTGACCTTATCAAATGAGCATCTCTTTCCCAAAGGATAAGTTTACGAGTTAAGGCTTGAGTAAACAAAATGGAAGGAGCTATAAAAACTTGCTACGAGGATTGAAGTTTTGAGAGATAGAGTCCACGAAGAAAAGGGATCTATATTCTAAGGTAAAAATATATGCATATTAACCCTAAAGCATTTGAGCCCTATGCATTTTACATAATGCTTTTGGCACTATTTCTTTCTAAGTACGCTTTTGAGTCCTCACCTTTCAGATAGAACTCAATTGTGCCCTATCTTTTTTACATAGTGTTTTTGGTACTATTTCTTTTTTAGTGCACATTTGAGCCCTCACCTTCAAGATAACACACCTTTAAGCCCTATCTCTTTTACATAGTGTTTTAGCACTATTTTCTTCTAAAATACGTCTTTGAGCCCTCAACTTCTAGATAACAAGCCTTTAAGACCTATCTCTTTTCAGAGTGCTTAGGATACCTTTTCCTTCTAAATGCACATTTGAGCCCTCGTCTTTTAGATAACACGTCTTTGAGTCCTATCCCTTCCCTTCTAAGAGTGCCTTTGAGCCTTCGCCTTCCAAATAGCGCGCCTTTGAGCCCTATCTTTTTTATAAAGTTATTCAATCATTATTGTCTTTTAAGTGCGTCTTTAAGCCCTTATTTTTCAGATAACACACCTTTGAGCCCTATCTATTCCATTTTTAGTACGCATTTGAGCCCTCGTCTTTTAGATAGCATGCCTTTAAGCTCTATCTCTTTTACATAGTGCTTTCATCACTATTTTCTTCTAAGTGCGTCTTTGAACTCTTACATTTAAGATAGTACACCTTTGAGCCCTATCTCTTCATTTATAAGTGTCTTCGAGTCTTCGTCTTTCAGATAGTGCACCTTTGAGCCCTATCTCTGTTACATAGTTTGGCATTGTTTCCTTCTAAGTACACTTTTAAGCCTTCGTTTCTAACATTTTTGTTAGATCTGTCATTCTCAAAGATATCTTTGAATATCCTATCATTTTGAAAAGAATTAACCACTTCTTGATTTGGTAAATCCACATCGTTTTTTTCTTTTCTTTTATACAAGCTTACTATCTAAAGTCTCTAACGAGACTTTCTATCGTAAGCATTGTAAAGAGAAGGTAACTGTTATAAACTAATATTGAGTTTTCCTAAAAATTATCCTTTTCATTTTAAAAATAAAAATAAAATACAAAAAAATAAAAATAAAAGAAGACCTATAACTTGATTGACAAACACAGGCTAAAGAGGGATTTAATTGAAAATTTTAAAACTCAATTGCACCCTTGAAGGACTTGAATGTGAAGAATAATGTGGATTCAAGGTTAACTTGAGTGAATATCAGATGAATTTGCATAAAATTAAGTCTGGGGACTTAATTAGACTTTTAATAAGCCAATTTGATTTAATCATAAGCCTAATTAAAGATCTAATTAAGTTTAAGAATTAATTAAGTGCAAGTACTTAATTAGACTTTGAATGGGTAAAATTAATTTTATTAAGGACTTAATTGGTGAAAATTTAAGTTTGGAAGCATGATTAAGAATATTGGAATTTTAAAGACCAAATTCAATTTTTACAAACTCAATCGGAAGAAATTAGGGGCAAAATTGCAAGAAAATCAAAGTTTAAGGGGTCAATTAAAGGATAAATTGAAGAAATTCAAGACCAAAGATCTCTTTGAAAAAGGCGCGCATATTCCAGGACCAAATTCAATTAAAAATAGAGGTGAAATTGAAGAAATTATAAATTTAAAAGTCAATTGAGGACGGGATTAAAAATATTCAGGGCTAAGGACCGAGTTGAAAAAAAAACTAAAATCATAGGGTCTTTTTTCGAGGGTCTAAATGAATAAATTCAAAGATTGAGAATAAAATCAAAAGGGAGGGTTTATGTCCTAATTAAATCTAAAGTGGCCGAAACAACACCGTTTTATTTAAATGAAACGGTGCGTTCTAACAAAAACATCATGTTTTGGTTTAAAACAATGTCATTTTGGTTAATGTTAGGTAAAAAAAAATAAAAATCAAACGATGCATCATCTAGCAGTGTTTATTGTCTTCTTCTTTTAGCCCCATGAAAAGCTAGTGAAATACCCTTCTTTGGAGAGCCATTTAATGCTCTCTCATTCCTCAAGTAAGACAAAGGACATGCTCCCCTAGTAGCCATGCCCCATTATAGTTCCCATTGAGTGGTCTCCTTATAATCATTATAACGCTGATCCAACGTTACTGCCTCGACCAGCTTTTGACATCCTGGTTTGACGGTACCAGGTTGTTGGGTTGTTATCAGTGGTTGGAATCCTGTCCAGGCAGATCACTGGCTAGGATTGAATTTTGGAAGGGACCCCAAACACCTATTCCACCCCTAAAAATAACGATGACGTTCAGGTGAAGAAAAGAGGAAGAAAAACTGAGAGGAAAGGAAAAGACAAAAAGAAAAAATGGAACAAAAAAATGAGAGAAAACCAACCACAAAACCAACTTGAAACACGTCTTTCATCGCATATTCTAGCAATATACTACCTCGATAACACCCTATACTACACCCATAACTCATTCTGGCCAAAAACATCCCTCAAAGACCAGCCCACGAGCCATCCTCACCACTATTTCTTCCTTCTCCATCAGCCACCGTGGACCACCATCAACCTCCATTAACATCCATTATCCTTACGATGGAAGCACCATCAGCCTATGAATAACACTCCCTCAGGCTAGGTAACATTTTCTCCCTTCCCTTCCTTCCATTGAGCATGAAGATAAAATGTGTATGGAATAATTACCCATTGCTGGAAATCGTTTTTGCTAGAGAAAATAGTCATTCGGTCAGGCTTGTGGTAAAAAATAAAGTTGGGCCTCTTAACTCAGCCCAGCCCGCGTGGCTTGAAGGGTTCCATATAAAAACAAATGGAGCTTTTGGGTTGTCTATCGGTTAAAAAAGATCGAATTTGGTTGAGCCAAAGTTCAACCCCTATGCGTGGGCTTCGACCTAGTAAGCCCAACCTATGTGGCTAGGCTAAGCCCAACACAACCTTAAGGGCGTGTTTGGCACGCTCGATTTTTAGCATAGGAAAATTCATCTTTTGAGTCCTTAAGACGTGTTTGCCAAACACAGCCTTAAGGGATCTTCCATGCCTCTGACTTTTAGATAAGGGCGTGTTTGACAAACACGCCCTACTGCCATTTTTTTAGCCTTAACTTGTCCTTTACTTTAGTGTCTAGCCAAACAAGCCCTAAATAATTTTAAAAAGTTTTGAAAAAATTCAGGGACCATTTTAAAATTGTTTGTGGGTCCCTTGCATGTTTTCCCAACAATTTCACTTAATATCGGACTGTAAACTTACACGGTAAATATTGACCTAATATTAAAATACTTGTTTTCTTTAAAATTCCAAAAAAATCAAGAAAGTGAGAGAAAAGGGCAGAAAAAACATAGAAAAAATATAAAGAGAAAAAGAAAAGTGGATTGTTCTCTAGATAGGCCGGGAGACTAGTTGGTCTGATCGCCCATGCATTAGGTGACCATGCTGATCCCAATGTTTTTTTTTATTAATGATTTTTTTCATTTATTTTTTTACCATCACAAACAATCTTTCAGTGGGTTGACATAAGCTCCTAGTGTGTTTTGTACCTTTCACGCATTATATAATAGTTAAATTGTTTATATTTTTTCACATACATATTTATATTTCTTCTCTATAAGAATTTTATGATATGTATTTGC
>Ga0307516_10003780_pt1 | contig 19231 bp, 29 predicted proteins | sample 19_EM_MG_FD_203310 | JGI IMG/M metagenome (GOLD analysis project Ga0307516, IMG submission 203310) | Populus trichocarpa ectomycorrhiza microbial communities from riparian zone in the Pacific Northwest, United States - 19_EM | ecosystem: Host-associated > Plants > Roots > Unclassified | place... | reverse complement strand
CAAGCCTGAAATAAGTTTACGAGGCCTCCGATGGTACGAAGAGATGGCAGTTGGAGACGAATGACGATTCGGACTATGATAAAGTTGTCATGAGGACGGAAGGATATATCACGAACCTACAGATACACAGATCACTTAATTACCTCCTCGACACCATTACAGAAGCGATCAACACCCCCGTCAGAGCTCCAAGAACACCAATCACCATCCACCGCGCATACTCATCAAACTTGGCAGCGACAGGCATTCCTGCATGAGCAAAGTTGATGGTCGCACTCCTAAATGAGTATATGACGACGCCCGTGATGAATCCAGCGACAGAATACGCAAGGAACACGAGCGGAAGCGAGAGCATGATGCTCCGCCGCTGAAAGACCCGTATCAGTGGCTGGCGGCAGAGTTTTAAACAAGGGATAACGCTTACAGGAAGTAGAACAAAGCCCTCTCCAGCGGTTTGTGCGGCACCCTGTGCCATTTCTGATTTATACCGGAAAATAGATACGAAAGATGTGATCATGCTCAGCACAGAGCATAAGATGGCGACCAAACCTCCAATCCGGGCTATACTGTCCAATTCTGGCAGGGTCATGAGCGTCACCGAAGCACTGAGGATGATGGCCGACTATATGGTTAGGAGATGAGTATGACTTTCGAAAACATGAATGCGGCCCTCACCACGAGACATGCACATGCGCCGATGACGAATAATGGAGCGCTGCTCGGCGTAGTTGTATTGTTCTCCACGTCAAAATGACTACTGTATCTTGCTCTGTCGACAAAGAGGAACGGGATCCCTAGGCATAGTATGCCGACGACGATTTCCAGCACCGTGCGCAGGATCGGTGTGTGCTTAGCAGTGTGCATATGACTGATGTCACGGGGTAGGGGTCTGTGCGGCCTGAAGTGGACCTGGCGCCAATGTGCTGCGTGTACAAGATAAGACTTCCGTGCAGTCGATGCAAAAAACGGAACGTACCAACTCGTAATAGGATTCGCGCGACCATGCGCGTGTATGAAAGACCAGATTGCTGGCCAGGATCTGGAGAGAAACTATCAGAAACGGCAAGACAATGTAGAATGAACGCCGCACCATTGAGTAGTCTGATGAGTTCCTGACATTCCTCCTGGCTAAACGGAGGCTGGATGGGCTGGGGATGCGCAAGAAGCCTATCGGTATATGACCAATGAAGGGCGTCGGCGGCCTCCTGTGTCGACGGGCGTGTAAGAACGACATGAGCAGGGTGCATCTCGACATAGGACCAGTATCTGAACTCGTCATCGAGTCCTGTAAAAAACATGAACACCCCCGATATCAACGAAGTATTAGGTACGAAAACGCACTATCGTCTTCTCCAGATAGAGGTAGATCATCGGAAGGCATCTCGTTCAGAATGCGACGGTACCGATGGTCTACCCAATAAATGACAAGCCGTCCGGGCGTCTTCTGTCTCCTCCATCCCGTCGCCTTGTAGCTCGGCCTAACCCATATTTCGCATCCCTCCGGTACACTGTCCACCGTATCAATCGCACTCGTGACCTGATCGAGTTTGGAAAAGTTTCGCAGATCGAGGTCAGTGGTTGCGCTTTTACGCGGGTTGCCAAAGTATCTGAGTCCGTGGGGAAGTATGTACTCGAACCATCCGCGGTCGGCGTAGGGCGTCGAGACTGAGCCGTAGCTGTAGTTCCTTGCGGATCCGTTCACGTCGAATTGGGGTGGTTGTGCCCATCGGGGAGTGGGTTGGGTGACAGGGGGATTGGAGGAGCGGAAGGAAGTATCGATAGGTGGCGTTGACGGACGGGATACGAGGGGACGGCGTTCGCTGAAAGAGGGATGTCAAGGAAAGTGCGGTAGAATTTCGGGGAAGAGCTTACTCTGCCTTGCTAAGGTAGTCCCTACGATCAACAAGACTGTATCCGGATGTTTGACGAGAGGGTCTATTGGGTGCGTCAACTAACAGTCCATCCCCAGAGGATATTCATGACTGACCGGGTCGGAATGACTTCGTGGAATGGGCGAAGTGGGATTGTTACTGGTTCAGCTGCTGGCATCATCGTGTCGTCTCTTGGTGAACGTGGGTCGAATGGCCTGCAAGCTCGGTAAGAAACGCGCACAGACACACGCACACACGACGGGGCTTACTCTGGTACATGGATTGTCTCAGCAGGTGAGAGGGCCGCAGCAGCCTGCTCTGGCACAGCTGGTTGGGCTGGTGCACGCTTGGAATCAGCAAATGGGTCATCCTGGACACTAATCACCCTTCAGTTTCGTACTTCAATCGCAAACAGTAAGTACAGGAAACCTACGCAGCAGGGGCGCCCTGATGGAACCCAGTAAGGCTCGAATTGCTCCAGGTATAAGTACTCCCGGGCAGTTCCTGCTCGCGCGGCTGGAACGAACTGCGACTCGCTTTCCTGCTCTGCAACGCAGCCGGTGCAATGGGTGCACCATACGACGACGACGACCCAGGCCTGCGAATGGAGGACCCCAAGGACTGTTTCTGGGACACGATGCGTTCCTGTACAGGTGCACCTTGACTTTCAGGAGAGGCAGTGGCTTCTCTGGCGCGTGCGTGTTCGGCCCAGACATCTGCGGGATTCTCACCGGTCTCGGGTGGGACTGCGGGGCTAGTAGCGGATGCAGCAGACGAAGCGTGGTGGACGTCAAAGTATCCGAATTGGGATGACGCAGCAGCGGGTTGCTGCGCGGGAGGTGTGGTTGGCGCGGAGGGTGGTGCGGAGACACGTGCCGGTGGAGTGGATGGTTTGGATGCGGGCGCGGAGGGTGCCGGTGCAGCTTCAGAAGCGGGTGCTGGCTGGGTATCTGGTACTGAGAGTTCCTCGGGCTCGTCGGTGAATACTGATGGAGCGTCGTCTGTAGGATCGTTGACGACGAGAGTTGGAATGGGCTGGGAAGGGGGAGGTGCGGGGACTTCTTCAGGTGCAGACGGTGCTGGAGTAGGACCGCGAGCTGACTCTGTACCTTCAGCAGAGATGACCTCTCCAGAGAGCGGGGACGGCCCTTTCGGGGGAGCAGGTGTGGGGTCAGGAGATAAGGCTGCAGCCTCGCGAATGGGCGACTCGGGAATAGGGCTGGGCGTCGATATAGCGGGTTGAGCTGGGGTCTGCAGTTTGCTGAGGGATGAACTAGAGTCCTTGCGCTCGAGTTTGGATGGATAAATAGAGCCTGTGGTAGATGCGGTATCGGAGTCGGGGGGCGGGGGAGTTGCTGAGCCTGCGCGGCCAGGTAGACTGGGGATACTGAATGCAGTCGAGGAGCGTCGCATCACCGTCCCGACGCGTGAGCGAAACGTCGACTTTTTCGGGGGAGTAGTGGCCATCGCTGAAGCCCTTGGAGCTGTTCAAAGGGAGGGAATAGATAAGGTTGGTCCTGGTGGTGAGGGGAGCGAGAGGATGGAGAGGGCAGCGCAGCGGGTTATCTATATACTGAGTGAGATCATTGCCTGACGGCTTTGACGAGGAGACCACACGGCACACGATTGGGGGCAGATAATCGCGTGGTGGTGAGGCGAACGTGCAAAGTGCGAGCGAAACACGCGGAGACGCTTGATGCAGACAGGACTGCGGGCAGGACACGGTGCGGTCGAGTTGTCCGCTCGCTGCGAATCGAGGAACAGCCTCGATACACGTGCAGGACAACTTTCATTTGCCAGCTCGGAGATGGGAAGACGCACCGTGTCAGGCTGGGGTCTATCAGACATCCCTGTGGCAGCACACTCATCGTACTAGTGTAAGTGGGGATCGGTGAGACCACAGCGATCGTCGCTTACACTAGTACTTGGGGACTCGGGAGTCTTTGGGAGAGTTAACTGCAGCATCTTCGACCCCCCACGTGAGGGTGACAACAGCATCTACGCTCTCGCCACGACACAAAACACAGCCAACCATGCTCTTCGACGTGTCGGTGAGTGCCAACATACGAGTGCAGTCCAGAGGGCTGACCACCCTCCCAGCGAAAGCTATTCTCTCGCTCAGACCGTGTCAAAGGGACAGACTTCCACCCCACAGAACCATGGCTCCTCACAGGTCTCTACAACGGAACTGTCAATATATACAACCACGACACCAGCGCACTCGTAAAGACATTCGAAGTATCAACCGTTCCCGTCCGATGTGTCCGCTTCATCGCACGCAAGAACTGGTTTGTCGCCGGCTCGGACGACTTTCAGTTGCGCGTCTTCAATTACAATACACATGACAAGGTTGCTGCGTTCGAGGCACACCCCGACTATATCAGATGTCTCGCCGTACATCCAACTGCGAGCATCGTGCTCACGGGAAGCGACGATATGACCATCAAAGCATGGGATTGGGACAAGCAGTGGAAAAATATACAGGTGCGTGTATACCCCTCCATGTTATCCGTCTGCCGATAGACGTTATCTATGCAGGTATTCGACGGACACACGCACTACGTCATGAACATTGCATTCAACCCAAAAGACACAAACACGTTCGCGTCGGCCTGTCTCGATCGCACCGTCAAAATGTGGTCCCTCGGCTCTCCACATGCCAACTTCACAATGGAAGCACACGATAAGGGTGTTAATTGCGTCGATTTTTATCCTGGTCCCGATCGTCCCTATCTCGTCACTACCGGTGATGACAAGACCATCAAGGTCTGGGATTACCTCTCCAAAAGCTGCGTACAGACTATGGAGGGACACACCAATAACCCCTCGTTTGCCGTCTTCCATCCCAATCTCCCAATCATCATCAGTGGCAGTGAGGACGGGACGATCAAGATTTGGAATAGCAACACGTACAGGCTCGAGAATACCCTCAGCTATGCACTCGAACGCGCCTGGTGTGTCGCATTGCGTAGAGACGCAAACGAGGTCGCCGTGGGCTTCGACGAGGGTATCGTCGTCATCAAGGTTCGTTTCCTCCCACATATCCCATTCACCAATTCACCCTCCCCAGCTTGGACGAGACGAACCAACCTACAGCATGGACCCCTCTGGCAAGCTCATCTACACCCGCAACCAACTCGTTCTCTCAGGCAACGTCCAAACCCTCGGCGACGACACTACCGCAGAAGGAAACCGGATCTCTCTCTCCGTCAAGGAAATCGGCACGACGGAAATATTTGCAAACGCCCTTTTGCACAGTCCAAACGGTCGCTTCGTCACAGTCGTGGGAGACGGTGAATACATCATCTACACCGCTCTGGCATGGCGAAACAAGAGCTTTGGCAATGGCATATCATTTGCATGGGCGGGTGATTCCAACACGTACGCCGTCCTCGAAAACAAGGTCAAACTGCGCGTATATAAGAATTTCAAGGAGAGAGGTGGCGCCGGTATGAAAGGGTCCGGAAGCTGGTCGATTGATGCGGTGTATGGTGGTCCGGTTCTTGCTGCGAGGGGAAAGGGGTTCGTGGTGTTCTGGGATTGGGAGACGGGTGAAGTCGTGAGACGGATAGATGTAGAGGCGAAAAATGTGCGTATTTCCCCCCTTTTGCAGTGTCGACCTTCCTCATGAGTTGTAGATATACTGGTCGGGAACGGGCTCCCTCGTTGCTATTGCCTCTGAAGACTCGTTCTATGTTCTCCGCTTCGATCGAGATGCATATACTGCAAAAGTGGATGAGGGCGCAGACATCACGGATGAAGGTGTCGAAGAAGCCTTTGATGTCATCGCTGAAATACCAGACAGGTGAGTGCCCGCTCGTTTGCGTGTCAGTCGCCTAATGCTGGTGGACAGTGTCAAGACGGCCAAATGGGTCGGTGATTGTTTCATCTATACGACTGCAAGTAACCGGATCAACTACTTTGTCGGGAACGAATCGTACACCATAAGTCCGTCTGACACGTATGTTTTCTCGTCTCTCGTCTATCCTGTTCTCTCTGTACCTTCCTCCACAGGCCATTGTACATCCTCGGTTATGCACCCGCACACAACCGCGTCTACCTAGCAGACAAAGGCATGGTCATCTACGCCTACTCACTTTCACTCAACGTCGTCGAATATCAGACGGCAGTTCTGCGCGGTGACATGGACGCTGCTGGAGAAATCCTCCCAACTATACCACGCGACCAGCTAAACAAAGTGGCCAGGTTCTTGGAAGCAAGAGATCTCAAAGAACTCGCCATGCAAATAACCACAGACCCCGACCATAAATTCGACCTTGCACTGGCGCTGGACGACCTCGATGCTGCATTGGGTGTTATAACGCAGTCGATCCCTGAATCAGAGGCAGAGTCGAAGTGGAAAGCGCTAGGTGATCGTGCATTGGCTGTCTGGCGGTTCGATCTTGCCAAGGAGGCGTATGAGAAGGCAGGAGATTTAGGCTCGTTGATGTTGCTGGTCGTTTCTATGGGTGATAGGACAGGACTTGAACGGGTTGCTGTCGCTGCCGGTGCGTCTCTTTCCGTGTTGTCCTTTGCCACGGGACGCCGCTAACGGCACTGGACAGAGAAAACAGGCGCGAATAATCTGGCGTTTGCTGCGTCTTTCGAGCTTGGAGATACGCGTGCGTGTGTGGATTTACTTGTCAAGACGGGTCGGGCCCCGGAGGCTGCACTGTTTGCAAGGACGTATGCGCCGAGGTGATGCCTTCTTCCCTCTTTGTTTAGTTGAACGGGTTCTGATTGGCGTGTGTGTGTGGGTAGTGAGGTGCCGCGGGCAGTGGATGCATGGCGGACCGAGCTGCGTGCGAAAAGCAGAGCCAAGACAGCTGCGTCAATTGCACATCCTGCTGAGAATGGGGCGCTGTTTGAGGAGGGATGGGAGGATGCGCTGGGACGAGAGGCCGAGTGGAGGGCTTCACGCACTCAGGAGGTGACTGTGAGCGAGTGATGGGAGCAGTGTAGATGGGGAGCAGTGTACATAGCAGTGTAGATCGACTACCGTAGTACTAGCCTAGATCGGGTGATTGCCGAGAATGTAGTTCTTCGGGTAGTACGTGGTTCTTTTCTTCCAACTTGTTGCAGGCGTTCCACCTGCGCTTGACCTTTTTTCTTCTTCACTCTTTGAATTCGACTCGTTTGTCTCTCTTTTCAGGCCTACGATGGCCTCTGCAGGCTCGCACGCCGTCAATACCGGCGACCTCATCGACCTCGTCTCCACCTCACCCACGAACTCCAACTCACATGCAGCCATCACCGACGATGCCATCCTCTCCGTCCTCAACGCCCGTTTCCGTGCAGACCTGTCTTACACGCGGCTTGGCACTTCTCACCTACTCGCCATCAATCCCTGCAAGGCGCTCTCCGCCGTCAACGACGCCAGTGCGCGAGAATACGAAGAACGTTGTTATAGAGACACCAGTCTCCCGCTCGCTAGTGCACATGTGTTACAGCCCCATGTGTACGAGCTCGCTGCACAGATGTACTTGCTCATGCGGCGACGAAGGGAGTCGCAGGCGTTGGTCATGCGGTGAGCGGCGTACCGTATCCGTGACATACCACATTTGCTAACAGACGAGGTACGGCCCACAGCGGAATTACAGGCTCAGGTAAAACCTACAACGCCCGTCTCCTCGTCGACCAGCTTCTGCGTCTCTCCTCCCACACCAAACGAGAGCACAGGCTGTCCGGCCAAATCAAAGCGCTCCACACGCTTCTCGACTCATTTGGGAACTCCAAGACGCTTCTCAACGCGAATGCCTCACGCCACGGACGCTGGCTCGAGCTGCACTTTAGCGAGCGAGGGCGTATCGAGAGTGCCAAAGTGCTCGCGTTTGCGCTGGACAAGTCCCGCCTTACTCGGCTCACCCATGAGGAGCGTACATTCCATATCTTTTATCAGTTTTTAGCTGGCGCTGCGCCACAGGAGCGTGACCACTTTGCGCTCGAGGATCCGTCCGATTATGCGCTGCTTGCGTCATCAGGGTGTTACAGGCTTCCGAGCAGTGGGCCGTTTAGCGATGATGCTGTCGCGATGGAACAAGTGCGTGTGGCAATGCGAACCCTTGGTTTCAAGCCCAAGCACCTCACTTCGATTTTCACGTTGTTGTCTGCTATACTGCTGTTGAGCAATGTCCAGTTCGTCGAGGCGGATGCTAGGGACGTATCCGCTTCCGTGGCTAATATGCATGTGCTCGACCAGGTCGCACATCTGCTAGGCGTGTCGTCTGACGACCTCGCGCAGACGTTGACGAATCGGACGAATTATGTCCGCAAGGAGACGTATACCATTCTTCTGAATGTCGAGCAGAGCATGGCGCAGCGGGACCTGTTCATGCGGGACCTGTATGCCATCCTGTTCTCATTTATCGTGGAGACCGCCAATCACAAGATCTGTCCTCCCGCTTCGCAGGATACCATTCCCGCCGCCACGCAGATCGTCGTGCTCGATCAGCCTGGATTCCAGACGCGCGGGCCGACCACGACCGGGTCGATGATGCTTACTGGGGCTGCTCCTCTCGTTTCTGCATATGGACACAACGGGTTCGACGAGTTCTGTATCAATTTTGCGGATGAACTTGTGCAGTCGTATATCCTCCGCCATACATTCGACGATGCTGTCGGGTACAATGGACATATCACAGGCGACGGTATTATTCTCCCGCCCGTTCCGACGATGGACAATACGCCCTGCGTTGAGCTTCTTCGCGGTGCGCCGCTCAGCGAACGTGCGTCTCGCAAGCCTGGTGGGTTACTGGGCGTCATGGCTAAAGCGTGCACGTCGTACAAGTCTGGGAAAGCCGGGGAGAAAAAGGCAGAGGATATGCTTCAGGACTTGATCTCCAAGTTCGGGGCACATCCTTCGTTTGTAGCGAGTCCCAGCCAGGCTGGAACGAGCGAAAGGAACTTGTTCGGTATCAACCATTACGCCGGGAACTGCTCGTACGATGTGACGAACTTCATCGAGAAGGACGCAGACTTGCTAGATGCCACTTTTGTCTCGCTGCTTCGCCATTCGTCCGATTCGTTTGTTTCGAAACTTGTTTCGGGGCCGTCGCTTGCCACGGAGAACCATTCGAAGGATGAGTCTATTACTGTGCAGGCTCAAGTGTGCTCGCGCCCACTTCGCCAACCCACCCCCATTCTCTCTCCTGACGGCTCGCTTTCGTTGGGCGATGATGAACAACCGCAGCTGGATCCCACGAAGATATACTCTGTCACGACGCAACTCAATTATACGCTTTCGGAATTGTTTACATTGTTGGACCGGACGCGATTATGGACCATCTCATGTATCCGCCCCAACGACTCGGGGTCCCCTAATTCATTTGACAAGCGTCGTGTCAAAGCGCAGGTGCGGTCTTTGCTCATCCCTGATATCGTTGCCCGCAAGAGCGTCGAGTACGTCGCCGACTATTCTCAAAGCGACTTTTGCGAGCGGTACGTGCCGACCATGCGCGGATCTGATGCGGAGCGGATTCGACAGTGTGCCGCATCGAACGGGTGGCAGGAAGGCATCGACTATATGCTCGGGCACCGGTCCATCTGGCTTTCGTATGGTGCGTGGAAGATCGTCGAGGACGGATTGAGGATGGTGGAGAAGGAGCAGCGTCGGTTAGGGATGGACGAGGATGACGAGAGTGTCGTCGGTGGCGGTGGCGATGCTGGGACGGAGTATACCCATCACGATGTGGGGCCTGATAATGAGAGCAAGGACAACTTACTCATTGCGCGTGTTGGCACGCGTGGGTCGCGATACCAGGATGCCAATCAGACGATGCCGTATGGAAGCTCGGGACTGCGCTCGCCTAGCGTTGGTGCGCCTGCATACACGGACGAGGGGGAGTCTGGATGGGGATCGGAGTGGGACAAGAAGGGCGCGAGCGGTGGAGTTGGTCCTGGTGGTACTGGGGCCGGACTTCCGCCCACGAAGGAAGGCGGGATGGTTGTGAACACTGCGCCTGCTGCAGTGGAGGAGGTCCCTACGAGCCGCAGTCGTCGCTGGTGGCTGATCATGGTCTGGATCGTCACCGGCTGCATACCCTCATTCGTGCTGCGGTTCTTGGGGCGAATGAAGCGTCCGGATATCCGCCTGGCGTGGCGCGAGAAGGTTACCATTTTCATACTCATCTTTATCCTCAACGCCATCGTCATCTTCTATATCGTCGAGTTCGGTCGCCTGCTGTGTCCCAGCTACGACAAAGTGTGGGACTCGAGCGAGGTCGCTGAGCATACGGGTACGACGGACTGGTGGGTCTCCGTGCAGGGATGGGTGTACGACATGTCCGACTTTATCCATGGAGACCACAGCGATATCTCCGGTATAGCGAGCAATGCGCAGAGTAACCTCGATCTCCTCGTTGGACAAGATCTAACAGATTATTTCCCCCCGCCTCTCGCCCTCGCTTGCAATGGACTCGTCAGTGAGGCGTCGTTACAGCTGACCTACAAGAACTTTACGCCGATTGTTCCGACGGCCATGCACAATTCAGGAGCAACGCAGTCTGCGACTGGGACAGCGCTCGACCATTCGGATTGGTACAGTTCGACGTTTTTACCCAAGATGAAGCCCTACCGCAAGGGAGCGCTCGTATGGGACCCGAAGGAGATTTCCAGCCAAGCGTCAGATCAGACTATCCAGCGGTACGCGTGTTTCATTTTAGCATTTATACCTACTGACGCATGCGTAGGATCTGGGCTATCTGGGAGGGCGGGATATACGATCTTACTGACTACGTGAATACGGCCACTCTCAATCAGGGCGCCACAAGCACGTACCAGTTCTTGAACACGGACATCGTCAACATCTTCAAGCAGCAAGCCGGTCAAGATATCACGCAAAGTCTAAACAAGGTCCTAGCGGGCCTGGACTCGGGAACTGTCTCCTCGAACATGAACTGTATCACGAATGCGTTTTACCTGGGTCAGACGGATTTCAGGAAGACGGCGAGGTGTCAAGTGCAGAATTACATGTTGTTGGTGTTCACGAGTATCATTTGCGCTTCGATTGCTTTGAAATGTGAGTGACGAGGGTGTAGTTGGCGTTGTTACTTATATTCCACGAGTCCTCTGCGCGCTGCAGCTCACTGGAAAACGGCAACCGGAACTCCAAGACAAGTTCGTACTCTGTCAAATCCCCTGTTATACTGAAGGCGAAGACTCGTTGCGGCGCACCATCGACTCCCTCGCTGCGCTCAATTATGACGATAAGCGCAAACTGCTGTTCATCATCTGCGATGGCAATATCATCGGAAGCGGAAACGATAGACCGACCCCCCGCATTGTACTCGACATCCTTGGGATCGATCCAAAAGTGGACCCTGAACCGCTGATGTTCCGCTCTATAGGAGAAGGTTCAAAGCAACTTAACTATGGCAAAGTCTACTCTGGCTTGTACGAGTTCGAAGGACATGTCGTGCCGTGAGTCTATTCTGCTCGTGATGTGCGCAATCAGCGTTATTAACTATGTCGTAAGATACATGGTTGTTGTCAAGGTTGGTAAACCTACAGAGCGTTCGAAGCCTGGAAACCGCGGTAAACGTGACAGTCAAATTCTCCTGATGCACTACCTCAACCGGGTCCACTTTGATGCTCCCATGTCACCGCTCGAGCTGGAGATATACCACCAAATGAGGAACGTCATTGGCATTGACCCCGCATTCTATGAATACATTTTCACGGTTGACGCCGATACAGTGAGTGTTACCTCTCCTTTTGGGATGTTAGAATGTGATATTGATGTTCATGGCAGCAAGTCACTGCGGATTCCTTGAATCGGCTCGTCGCATCGGCGGCCGACGATTCCCGCGTCATTGGTATCTGTGGGGAGACGAAGTTGACAAATGAAGAAGGATCGTGGTGGACGATGATCCAGGTACGTTGAACATCACGACTGCTGATGTCTTGATCGTCGACGTCATTTTCTTTTCCGACAGGTCTACGAATATTACATTTCCCACCACCTTTCCAAGGCATTCGAGAGCCTATTCGGTTCCGTATCGTGTTTACCGGGTTGTTTCTCGCTCTATCGCGTGCGAACGGCGGACAAGGGTCGGCCCATTATCATCTCCAACCGCATCATAGACGAATACGCAGAAGGCAACATAGATACACTACACAAAAAGAACTTGTTCTCGCTCGGTGAAGATCGTTTCCTGACGACGTTACTTCTCAAGCATTTTCCCACGTTCAAAACCAAGTTCATCCCGGATGCCGTGGCGCATACGATGGCGCCCGAATCGTGGCGCGTTTTGTTCTCGCAGAGGCGTCGTTGGATCAACTCGACTGTTCACAACTTATTGGAGCTTGTGGTGCTCCCGGAGTTGTGTGGTTTCTGCTGTTTCTCCATGCGCTTTTTCGTCTTCATTGATTTGTTGGGAACTCTGGTATGTATGCGTTTGTATCGTGGACAATTTACTGTTAACGTTTATGCTTTAGATTCTTCCTGCTACGGTCGTATACGTAAGTTGTGTGCATCCTTTTACCTGCTCGCTATTGATTTCTCCATCAGCTCTTCTATTTGATCATTGTCGTAGCTACTGGGCAAGCGGCCGTGCCGATTATATCCATCATCATGTTGGGGATAACGTATGGTTTACAGGTACGACTCACTTTCCACTGTAGCATATTTTGGCGTTGACCCATTACCCAGGCGCTGATCTTTATCATCAAGAGAGAATTTATGCTCGTTGGGTGGTTGGTCGTTTATTTGCTATCGTACGCCCCTGCATTTTTGTTTGTATACTTTCTGACGCCGGGTTCTAGCTATCCCGTGTATGGTTTCTTATTGCCCATCTACTCGTTTTGGTGCATGGATGACTTCTCCTGGGGCAATACTCGTGTCGTCATTGGTGAAGGTGGCAATAAGAAGGTCCTCATGAACGAGGAGGAACGCTTCCACGAGTCTATGATCCCTTTAAAGAAGTTCAGCGGTACGTCACTTATTCGGTTGCGTCGTTCAAGTCACACTGATGCATGTGGACAGAGTACGAAACCGAGGCTTGGGAGCGTGGTTCTCGTCATTCAGACGAAAGTGGAGTCACGAAGCCTCAGTCTCAGTCTCACGCTCACTCCCAGAAACGATTCGCGCCGTCACGTCAAAGCTCTCCTCAATCCTTCCATCCATCGAATACTGGCGACTACTACCGTGATACTAATCCCATGAACAATTCTGCCAGCCATATCCGTGGGCCCGCTTCACATCAGAGCCATGGGTCGAGACAAGGATCAATGTACGAAGGGCGTCAACGCACCATATCCCAATTTACGGCGCCCCAGCTTCCTTTCATGGCTTTCGGGGGTGGCTCTGGGTCAGTCCCTGGTTCCGACCACGCTGCGATGATGCAGCCACAACTTCCGCCTCTTGGCTACCAACACACTGGAAGCGTATATGGAATGATGCCCACGGACCCACGTACGACGATGATGAACATGAACATGCTCACTGGCGGCTCAGGATCGCAAACTGGCGGGTTTGGGCTACTCCCACCTATCGGGGATGCACGCCCCATGTCCACGTTCTCCATGGCCACTTCTGTTAATGCGTTTTCTGGACCAAGCCTCAATCCTAATCCCACTAACGAAGAGCTGTATAACGCATTGCGGACCTATCTAAGCACCCAGGACTTGATGACGGTGACGAAAAAGTACGTGTTCCTGGGAGATACCGATGAAACAAGTCTGATGTTGATACATGACAGAACTGCACGCGAGGCAATCATGGCCAGGTTCCCGAAGGCAGATCTATCGTCACGCAAAGAGTTCCTGAATGAGTCCATTGACAAAATTCTTTCACAATCATAAGACTCTTTTATTTTATGTTTCATGCAGTCTCCATGATGGTACCATGTTCATCTTCTGATCAGTGGGGGCTACCAACCCTGGTCAAACGTTTTCTTATAGCATCCACGTCCTTTCCTTGCACAATCCTTAAAAGTCATCACACGGACAATGTTGCTCGCGTCCTTGACGGACAATTTGCATAATTATGTAGCTCGCTTCTTTCATTGCGCTTCCCCATAGACATTGGATAGTAATAGTATTGAAAGATAATCCTATTCCTCGTTCCCCAGGCTGAAATGCGATGTTAATGATATATTTGTGAACGGTTAGTGAGCGCCGCGCACCGCCCTGTGGCAGGGTACACTTTGATCGTTGGTTCGATACTTTGATCGGGGCGGTACAGATGTATATACTCTCTGGAGGATAACTAGATTGGACATCCAGTGGTAAATCCACCCACCTGTCTACATATTCGCTAAACCCATCTCATTCCCACTCACGCATGCTGATGCCTGCCGCACGGAACTTTATGCGTTACCCGCGGCCTATCTTGAAGCTTTTCGACGCAACGCTGTCGACGCTGAAGGAGGACTCGAGACAGTGAGTACGCCAACACATGGAGTCCGTGATTTCGTTGACTCTATGGTTTCCGGGCCCATTTCAAACAGGTGTATCCAAAGATTTTTGGAGTACCGTGCTCCACGCACCTTGGCTCGATTCCCTCGCGGTCAAAGCGCTGCTGTCCTCGTCCCTTTGTTCATTGGACGATCAGGGGACGTTTATGTCCTACTGAGCCGGTTAGCCCACTTCCACATAACGGGCTGCTTTTTCGACTGACTCGCAGCTTCGTCGTATCTCCGTAGGCGTTCGTCAGCTCTGCGAGAGTATGCTGGTGATACTGCGCTCCCAGGCGGGAAGGTCGATACTAATGATCTGACTGTGGAAGACACCGCTGTGCGTTTATTCTGTTGATGTTCACCTTGGTGGCGTTTGATTGGAATTGTCAGAGACGCGAAGCCTTCGAGGAGGTACAGTCCTCTTTGCATTTGATGCAGTGCAAGCACTGAGCCTCGTTATGTATGGTTAGGTTGGATTGCCTCAGGACTCAGAAAGGGTTCCACTCCTCTGCGTTATGGAGCCCTTCCTTGCTGGAAACCAGACTGTGGTCACTCCGTAAGTTTCTACCCTTTGCAATAGTGACGGGTGTCTCATCTCTGTTGTGTCATCTAGTGTGGTCGTCCTTATCCTTGACACGACGCTTCAGGTATGTTAAGCGACTACCCCCATCCAAGACGGTGTTTCATTTCTCACTCTTTGTACCATAGCCCAGCTTGAACGAGTCAGAAGTAACTTCGATATTTGCACAACCATTGGCGTCCTTTTTGACTGCCGATCGCCCCTCTTTTGGTCCATCGGGGCCTTACCACTCGTATACAGATCAGCCATGGAGTCAGGGTGGATCAGTACGCATTCACAGCTTCCTTACAGGTCGCGAAGCAAACGGCGTGAAACCCGTCTTTGGACTTACTGCGTATGTTTATCCTGATCACACCCACTTTCATTGCTGACCTTTGACAGTAACATTCTCATTCGCACAGCAACCATTGGATACGGCCGTGTGCCCTCGTTCGAAGTGCAGCCTCCCAATGCGCCAACAACCGCTCAGCAGATCGCATATGCCTTGCTTACGCCCAATAATCCCCTTCGAATAGCATGTGACCGCGAAGGTGTAAATGCTGAGAAGACGGCCGCACGTATATTACATCCTTCTGCTGCGCTTAATGCACCGCGTACTATTGAATGGGAGAAAATTGGTGCAGACTGGAAGCAGCTCATGGAAGGTGGATCCGCACCGAGCCCAAGTCGTGTTGGAGGCGCAGGCATTGGGAAATCCAAAGGAGGGTTCGGTGGGAGTATCCCTGGGGGAGTACAGAAACGCGGTGATGATATCGCCAAGCATGTCATGGGTCGCGTTGAAAATGGAGGTGGGGAAGGTTTAAATGCGAAGATTGAAGAATACAAGAAACGTGTCGCTGAAGGCAGGTCGCAAACCGATGAGCCTATGGAAGAGAGCGGCGGGGACCATCTGAGCGCCCCTGATATGAAGAAGCTTGGCGAATATCTCGATAAGACCCGTGACATGGTAAAGAAGCGGAGAGATGAACTTACAGGAGATGAAGAAAAGTTGACAAAAGCGAGGAAGGCGTATCCAAAGGTAATGGAAGGGCTGAAGAAACAGTTTGCGGGAATGCGGGGGGAGGATGGTGAAATAGATCTGAAGAAGCTGGCTGCAATGATACCAAAGGAAGGCGCCGAGGGTATGCAAAATGGGTCCCATGCTGGGAAGGAGGGCATCATGATGGGTGAAAGGAACAGGGGAAAGGAAGAAGGTATGAAGAAAGGCAAGGAAGGAACCCGGAAGGGATTAGAAGTGGTGAAGAATTACATTGGTAAGGGAGGAGATAGTCATAATCCAGAGCAGCTGATGCGCAAGAAACGAGATGCTAAACTTTGACCTTATGCTTAGATCCATACTTGACCGCTTCTTGCTTCACTTGGTCTGTATGTTGCAAGCCATAATTTATTGTGATTCATGTACGTGATTGGCTACTGGATGGTTTCCAAATACGGCAGGAGAGCATGCGGCAAAGTTTAAAGGAGCAGCCGACATTCAGCTCTGCTCTCAACCTCTCCTTGCATACGGGGATCAACTAGCATCGTGCTGTCCAGAGTGAAACTAATCCCCACTATCAAGCCTTCATAGATATACGAACAGCAAGCCCTTTACACCCGCCTGTAGATCACCTCAAGATAGGCTGCAGTGGACATGGGTCCTCCTGTCGCTGTGTGCGTTGCTGTCGCTGTCGCAAGTTTGGCGACAGCATATCTTCTCAAAGAGGTTCGTTCCCCTCCTCAGCTGTCGACACCCTGCCAGCCGGTTTCGTGATGCTATCCACTTACTACCAACCATACTCCTTCCCTACCTTTACATTCTCAGCGCCACATGTGTCTTACACACGTTCACAGTTTGTCTACGAACCGCACCTCGCACCCCGTATTGAGGTATGGGCGGAAGAGTTTCTTGCTCGCAGACGGGCAGCACGTAACCGTGCAGCCGCTGTCCCCGCATCTACCCGGCGGCGCTCATCCATTTCATCCGAGTCCTCCTCCACAGAAGGCGATCCTTCCGCACACCCACGATCACACCTTCCTCATGATATGTATGGCTCAGCTTTCAGTGCCGGCAGAGGTGCCAGTCGTCGAACCGCTCTCGATTCGGCAGGTGCTGAATCTTACGAACTCGAAGGACTCGTCACACGCGAAGTTGACGAATGGCGAAATGAGGTTCGGCGTAGTCAGGACGCATGTGGACTGCGCCGTCGTCGCGGTCTTGGCCTTGGTGGGCGCAGGAATGCCAGCGACGTTGAATACGATATGTTGAGTACATCGATGGATGAGGTGAGGCTTCGTTTCTTCATGTAATATATGTATACTGAGTTGGCATACATCATGGCTCCTTGGAATCAGTCATTCACGACGCTTACTCATACACCTCTCACGCCGACACATGTCATCTCCAACATATCTTCCCCGATATCTTCGGATACACTCTCCCTCCCGTCGGCACCGCATTCACCCAATCTGACTACTCGAAACAGGTCTAGCTCGCAATCCACAGCGACAGCCCACGAACTAAATCCAACTCGGAGTGCCGACGTGCACTTTACGGTACCCTCTTCACTACTCCAGCGGTTACGCAAGTCACCTGACACGGAGTCCGAAGCTGGGACAGATGTTGTTCCGCCGTCATCCCTCATCTCCCCACGCCTCATTACCATCCCCCCAGTCCAAACTCCTCTTTCTGGGCCCTCATCTACACTTGGGTCGGGCCCAGGTTCTGCTAGCACCAGTACATGCCAGACTCCGGCTGCAGAACGAGATGAGGACTCCCCATTCGGCCCTCTCCTTCCTGATACTCCACGTTCAAGCCCAGCTCTCTATGGCGCACGCCCATTTTCGCCAATCGTGAGCGTAATGGGATCCGCCTCTTCTTCGTCTTCCAGGCCTGAGATTGTCAACGGCCCACCTTTGTCTAGATTACCTACACCGAGAGGGTTGGGGAATATAAGTAGAAGAGGAAGTGCGCTTGCGCACGAATTAACGCGTGAAGATGGTGACGGTGGTGATACCGGAGCACTTACTAATGGGACATTGGATAATGACGGACGTTCCCCTATCCGCGTGGAAGAGGATGCGCGCTGTTCGGACGTGGACATGGATCTGAGCTACGCCAATAGTAGCATCGCTTCTCTTTCGCAACGCTACCCTGCTCCGCCTACGCCCCCAGTGCTGGTGTCTCCTCCGCCCTCTGACGGCGTCCGGTCCTTACCGAGCTCTTCGTCGCCCGCTTCGCCAACACTGTCATTTTTATCGCCTCCGCAGCCACCTCAGCCAAACGTCTCTGTGTCGACACTCCGCGTTCCCCCCGTATCGAGGTCACGATCAAGAGAGAGGTCCACACACCATTCTCCAGCACTGTCTTCACCTACTGCATCGTTTGCCTCGTTTGCGTCGCCCATATCTACAGCATATACAGTCTCGATGTCGGAGGCATCCGAGTCAGATGAGTTTTTGTCTGCTGCGGATACCGACACCGATGGTGAGAGCGAGAACTGCAGCCTTGGTGGTGCTGGTACTGGTGTGAGAACATCGCCCACATCATCCACAGGTACAGCTTCGAGCAGTAGTGCTCTCGTCTTTGTCCCTGATACCGACAGGGCATACGACCCGTTTATGGACTTCGAAGAAGTGGGGAGTAACGGTAGTTCTGAGGGCTCGTGGGAGATACACGAGAGTGCGGGGTACCATTGATTGATCCACCCCAGACAGCATGTGAAGGAGTTGGTTCAAGAATACGGGTAAGTGTATTCGACTTTTGGGTCTTTTGGCGTTGTATATGAGTGATGCGGATCGATGATGGAGATCGTTGGATATAGGGGAGCACGCTGCATCTTTCTCCGTTTCCCTCGCTGTCCTGCAAGCCACTAGTGGGTTCCGAGCGGTATGAAAGCCTGTTTTTTTCCTTGGTTTCTCACTGGCACGATATGTCTTTTTTTTTTCATCTGGACCTACGATGTACTACAAAGTTCTTGTATCGTGCATGTTTGTTTGCTAGCATCAAGGATTGTATATATACAATTGGGCACTACGCACAAATCCAAAACTGTGGTACCCCTGACGCCATATCCATGTCACCGATCAACGTCAACCCCGAACTGGGCAGTTCAGCTCGGAATGGAATGTAGGTACTACTGTACTGTATGTACGCTCGAAAGGCTTATGTAAGCATTGCGCGGTCACGTGCCTAAGTACTAGTAAGCTGGTTAAGAGCTCGTACGGTATGCTCGGCTAGACTCGGTTACTTGGCTCTAAATATTCTTGGGTAATATTCTGGGTGATTAGCAATTACTAATCGTGGGCGGACTTTGAAGATCAAGTACCACCTTTTGCGCTCATCAGTATGGACGCTGAGGCTGAAGAGATGGCAAAACATCAGGAACTCATGCGAGAAAAGGCCTTGC
>Ga0307516_10003779_pt1 | contig 19233 bp, 21 predicted proteins | sample 19_EM_MG_FD_203310 | JGI IMG/M metagenome (GOLD analysis project Ga0307516, IMG submission 203310) | Populus trichocarpa ectomycorrhiza microbial communities from riparian zone in the Pacific Northwest, United States - 19_EM | ecosystem: Host-associated > Plants > Roots > Unclassified | place... | reverse complement strand
AACAAACCCATAAGTGAATACGTCGGATTGTTTCGAAGGTTCGCCACCCTGAAAAACCTCCGGTGCCGTCCATCGGCACCCATCGGCGCCGGCATCGGTCCAATTGAGTCCCGATTCTCCAGTGGGTATAGGCCTGGAAAACCCGATATCCGAGAGGCGGGCGCAGCCTGTGGGATCCACAAGGATGTTTCGCTTGGCACGTCGTCAGAACAACGCGGAAAGGCGCACGCTTGGACTAGCTGACCTGCTTCAAGTTCCCGTGGATCACCCCATGTGAATGGAGATACTGCAGCCCATCGGCGACACCAATCAACTACATTGCGAGATGGTGTAAATTTTCACCTCTCGGGCATCGGAAGAACTTACCAAAAGCACCCGATCAGTGTCCTGGTGCTCCTGCACATATCGTATGGCTTCTCCGCCTGGCATCCACTCCGTCACGATTTGTAGCGGATCAACCGTCACACCAAAACACCGGAGGATATTTGGATGATCCAACTTCGCCCACGCCGCAACATTCCCGCGAAATCCCTGAAGGGCGTTAGCCAACGCGTTGCCCTGGTCAAGGGTGAAGGCTCATGATTACCTTATGGACTTTTTCTATCTTGATCGCCTTGAGACACGCATCCGTTGCGCGACCATTCACCTCCCCGGAGTTGAATTCCCCCCTCCACACTTCAGCGTATCCACTCACCGCGTGCGGGACAGCGGTTGATCTGGAAAATCCATGGTGAATTGCGTGGGACTTCGGAGGTACAGTCCAATCGTCGAACACCGCCTGTAGGTTGCGTCGGGTTTGTTGCAGTAGCTCTTCGCTTAATCCCTTGGTCCGTAGTACCTAAACGAAAGTTATGACTGTGGTCGAGACGGGAAAGGTCAAAATGTTGCCTTACATCATCCAGGAAAACGACAAACTTCTTCAACTCGGTGGCATCCAGGCGGCTCAGGCAGGTCTCGCGTTCGGTGCTGTCGTAGAACTGGCTTAGAGCAACTTGAAATTCGGGTGAGGACTTGGAAGACCGGTGAAGGCTCTGGAGCAGGCTCGGAGCTAGGTCTTGAAGCACCCTTTTCATTCCCGGGCGTGACTGAGGTTCCTGGTCCCAGCATCTTTCCACCAATGTCCACACGTTGTCGGTCAATGTTGGATCAACCGGCCGTGGAGGGCGCTCCCCTTCGATTATTTTTACTTGCTGTGTCATGGGGTGAAAGTCCTCGAATGGAGCTACGCCACCGAGGACCTTCGTTAAAACGAGGGTTTGTTAGCCGGGTTGCTGTACGGCACACGCTACGGCTCACTTCGACCACGATCATCGCGAAAGAGAAGACATCTGCTTCTTTGGTGAGTGGTTGCTTCCCTTTCAGGACTTCTGGTGCTGTCCACCGCGTATCGGGGTAGATCTTCGCGACGCAGGTCGAACACCAACTGTGGTTAACCGTGGCGAAGGAAAAGTCTGAGACCCGCGCCCGACCGTTTTGGTCCACCAAAATGTTCATCTGCGTGATGTCAGCTAGGTCATCGGTAGGCCTTGGTGTGAATACGTACCCCCTTTACACCCCCATGAACCGTATTGCAGGAGTGCAGATAGTTCAGGCCCTCAGCGGCATCACATAACTGGCGAACGGGTGAGGATTCCAGAGGGCCATTCGCGCAGTGGGGGCACGCACGAGACCGAGTCGGCTTGCGTTTGGATGCTCCTTTATAAACCCCGTCAGATCCTGCATCCAATCCGAAACAAGCTGAGGAGGGTCGAGGGTGGCGCCATGTAATGGGACGACGTTCGGGTGACTCATGCGCTTCCACGCAATAGCCTCATGGTAGATCCTCTGTACGGCACCTTAAGAGGTAGGAACCAGGGAAAGGGCTCGGATGCCGCACCTTGTATTTTTCCGGGCCGCCATTGGAATAAACCCTCACCCTCTTAACGCAAACCTTCGAACCACGGAGGGTCCCTTTGTGTATATCGGTAAAAGCTCCGGAGGCGACCGGATCGTCGCTCACGCTCGAAAGGGTGTACGGGAGTATGTGGGACGACGGTAGGATGCTGTGTGCACCACAGATCCTTTGAAGCTCAAACAAACAGTGGCAGAAGGCATGACTGTTGGGGTTGAAGACGCTGAGGACCTACAATCCTGATTAGCAAAGAGCAGGTGAAGGCTATCCGCACGCGTACGCCATCCAGATACCCCACGAGCTCCTTTACATCGTCGTGGGGTAGATGTTGAGTCTGGTCCATCCAGTCCTCCCCGAGGAGAACATCGATGAGTTGGTCAGGGAACTCGGCAGAGGACCTTTTGAGATCCCGAAGTTGCTGCAAAGGATTGAGTGAGGGCATGGGGGGAGTCTTCGTGCATCAATCGGCTAAGCTTTCCCTCGTTGAATATGTAACGGCTGCCTCGATGCACCCGCCAGGAGCACATGCGGATGGGCGAGCTGAGGTCGGATGAGATTAGCGTCGAATGGGATTAGTCCATCGACGGGAAAGGAAAAACTGGTCCGTGAGTGAATAACACTCAGGCAGGGTCACGCATAGCGTATAGATCCTCGTATCGGTTGGTGCGGATTGGCTCATCGGGGAGTAATACATAAGAATCTCCGAACCGCCAACTCCCTATGCCGTGGTTCGATCACAATACTTGTCAACACCCCGGGGCACACTCAGAAAACCGGAGGCGTGGGATCGGCACCACCTCATTTGTCAAGGACAGCCCCTAGAGGATGGTCGATAATCGCCGTGCCGTGAACAGTAGCACCGGCTGGTGTGGGGATGGGGCAGAGCGGCGAATTAGAACAGGGAAAGCCTCTCGAATCTGGTGGGTGGGATCCCGGAGACCCATCACCCATATCTGCTTGCGCCCTTCGTCGCGGGTATCCAAGAAGAGATAGAATGCCGAGACCATGGCGTAGAACCACAAGGAGAGGGTATGAGTTGTAGGAGACCCGGTCAGGTGATGAGAATGTGTGTTAGAATTGATAAGACTCCGAAAGACTCCGAACGGTCGATTCTCACCTTTTCAAACTCCGGTGGTCCCGGCGTCTCTGTTGCAGTTTGTGTGCAAAATGGCAGACCTGCGGAGTTTGGTGGGATCGCACCCCGTATGGGAACCGATCGCCGTCTTCCCGACGGGAGTCCCGCAAAGCCCCGTGCGATGGTCACCAGGGAAGCGGCGACACCAACTTCTCGAAGGGTTCGCGTTAGGCCTATTATGTGGGAATTTCTTACATTCCTTAATCCCATTGTGCTCCGGGATCGAGAACTCCGACTCACCAGACAGGTGAATTGAGCCTCGTGGCTACATCCGAGGTTATCAGAGGGGATATGCATGAATCCCCGCGCTCATCACGCAAGTCTGTTATCAGAAAGCCGGACTCGCGTCGAGTCGGATCGAAGTCGTGGTTGACGTATCGGGTCGTTATACTCCTTTTCCGCTCCTCGCCCTAACACCCAGCAATCCCCTCCGTGCCATGGTACACCAGCTGTGGCCCGTGGCTCCGCTCCAATGCCGTCGTCACGCCGTCATTCTCGTGGCTCCGGAACTGAATCCGCCGCGATTTTGCCACTCGAACTGCAATCCTTCGAACGGAAACCCACTTCTTCATGGTACGCCCATCCCACACCGTACGCGATCATCCCTGACATCGCTTCCCCCCGTAGATATCTCATCGTAGGAGAACGCTTGTGGTGTATCACCTTCAGTGGTGCAATCGGCGATTATACCCACGAGGGGTTGCAGGGTCGCGTTGGGGACACGACTGATTAGAATGATGAACAGGGACATACCCGAGGACCGGGGGTGGCGGTCAGCACCGGGGGAACCGATCTCGCAGGTGAAAGCTAACCACAGTCATCTCTCTGTCGTCGAGTCAGTTCGCGCTCATCGTCACGATGATTTCTCAGTTTTTGTGGAGATGGGCCTCCCCGCCAGCGGGGATCTGGGTACAGGATATCGTAGGACCCCTCCCTAGAAAATCAAGATAGCTGGCGTCGCGCATGGTAACTGGTATCCGATCTACAGCCCCCCTTGGCTATGCAGCGCTGTTGGTGAATCAGTCACACTCGCAGGGCCGCTCGCCCACATCCTAGTGGACGAATAATCAGGGTATCGATGTCGCGGTGAGGTCAGACATACTGGACGCGGGGTGGCGGTCGAAGCCATTCGCCTGTCTCGGTACCCACCCTCCTAGACACAGGAACGTTCCGTGTTCGCCAACGGATCAGCGTCCCGTACAAAGAGGGGCATACGCAGCATTTAGAAAGTTAGATCCTTCTTCCTCTCATAATATATCCCGTTTTCCTAGCTGTTTTACAGGTATAATCTACAATATCCACTGATCGTGGGGAAGCGCGTATAATAAGTCGTGATAGATCCAGAAGGGGACGAAATACAGGGTGTGCTAGGGGTTGGAACCAGTGGATCCTCCAGGCGCCAGGCGCCAGACCCGACGTTTTTTGTGATACAGGGGATAGGGGCGGGGTGTATCGCGTACAACCGCACCGATGAAAACACTCGCAGCGGCGCATACTGACGAGTGCATGGCGGCCGGTCACACGAAAAGCAGATCTAAACCCGAGAACAGTTCAATCCACAAAGCCACTTCCTCCAGAATTTTGTTCTTGTGTCTAAAAATCGACACGTGTCGCGTTGGTGAGTTGGCGATGTCTGCGGACGACGAGAGTTGCTTACTCGGATGGGTTGTTGGTTGTTCGGGATGGGCTTCACCGAGTATGTCGCCCTTGTCAGGAACAGGTTCTCCGCGGTTCAGGTCATTTGAGGGTTCTTGCACCGATTCATCATTTCCAAGGAAACGCTCCCACGTCCTCACGACCTCGTCAATCGTGGGTCGTTCAATGAGGTCTTGGTGCCAACACCTTTCGAGGAATTCCCATATCTCGGTGGTAAGACCCACAACCTCAGCGTTCTGCGGATATTGTGGACGAGCCCCATTAAGCATCCGACTTGTAGCTCTTGAGCGACCCTGATTTTCGAACGGGAGCTTGCCAGTGAAGACCTCGAAAGCCAACATCGCAAGAGCAAAAACGTCCGCAGGTTTGGACTCTATGGACGTCCCGGGCTTGATGATTTCTGGAGCGAGCCACACGGTGTTTCCAGGTGCGGGCTCAGCTGCCGTAAGGAAGATGGTATAATTGATGAGGGCAAACCCATAATCGGTCAGCTTAGCATGGCCAAGCCCGTCGACGAGAACGTTTGCCTGGAGGCGCGTTTTTTTAGCGGATTGGGATCGTCGGCGCAGCACGTGACATGACTCACCCCTTTTAGATTTCCATGAGGAATGTCGAGCGAATGAATGTACTGTAAACCCTTTTCAACCTCTAACAACTGTCGCCGACAGAGTTAGATATTTGATAGTATTCGATAAAAATGGCCAGTACCAGAGTCGACCGCGGTGCGTCGGGTTGCGCCTTCGTGTATTCGGTGATGTTGCCGTTTTCCGCCCAGTGGTAGACGAGCGCTAGTCGAGGGAACTCCGCAGCTACCCCCAAAAACGCATTCACGTTTGGGTGGACGAGCCTCTTCCACACTACCGCTTGTCTCAGGAAGATCTGTAGGATGTGTTCGTAAAATATGCTTCTTTTGCATGTCCAGTGCGTACCTTCTTTGCCTCTTCCATGTTTTTGGCGGGGTAAACGCGAAACGCTTTGATGGCCACTCGCTCGCGGTCGTGCACTCCAGACCAAACGTCCGTCAGTCCCCCAGAGGTAACGGGAGCGGCTCCATGCTTTCTGAGTCCCATGGCGATCACAGCTGAGGTTGGTAGCCGGTCGAGGCCGCTACAGACTTCTCCAAGGACGTTCAGGGAGTCGGCATTACGTATGCTGATGGTCGGGTGCAGCTTTGCGGATGGAAACGTTGGGAAGTGATAACCGACAGGCAAGTCAAGCGGCGTACCTGGTCAACTTTGTCCACGAACCTTGCCTGTTCGTCCGACGTCAGCGTTTCGGTGGCGAGAAGGAGGTCTTTGCCGTTTGATAAAAAATTGGCCCCTTGCTTGGGGCGCCCAACTGGGTGGTCGTTGGCAAGGAACCTTTTGATCTTGGCTTCAAGCTCGGTTGTGGTATGATTCGCCGAATGGACAGTTGTCATAGCCATGGTGACGGGTGATAGATAAGAGTCAGGACGCGTCGAGGGTCCGGGGTAACGAAAGTTCCCACGTGCGTTTAACCGAGCGTGCCGGCAGTGGCGGTGTAGCGGCGATGGGCACAGCCACCAGAACTTCAACGAACGCTCGCAGTTCAGGTCGGTGAACTCGCGTTGACCCTTGACCTCGAGTTCCAAGTGACGAGAGGCATGGTGAGATTTCGGCAACACGGGAGGAGAGGGTGTGGGATCGCCAAACCCCAACACCGTAGATACCTATTGAACCCAGGCGTGCTGAGGCGGACCACCGACAAAAACATGAGGTGCCCTCGAACGAATTCGCCCAGCACGCCCACGCACTAGACCCACCCGGCACCCGGGTGTCGCTAGCGATCTGACGAGGTCGTGGCGGGTGTAATGGCATACTGTGGCATCGAGCCTCAAGCTTGAGGCTCGAATCATTGTGAACTTTCATTAGACAACCTGCCTCACCTGGTAGAAATGGTCGATGAACCCCGCCGCCCCCTGGAAACCCAGACCAACGCCTCAGTGAAGTGGGAACGGAGGGGCCGACAGAGGGCTCACACCGTATGGGTAGGTCAGGGGTCGGGAGAACGGACGTTACTTCATGAACGGTATTGCGAGGTCGGTTGGAGTGTTCTCCCGCTTCTCGCCCCTAATCACAATAAACTCCCCAAATTGGGTCATGGGGGCGCCTGATGAAGGTTCCCAGCACCCTCCGTTGACAATCACTCGCCGTTCGAAAGGAACGCACGCAGGGTTTGTCCGCGTGTGGAAAGTCGCCGGCACGCTCCACGACCCGTGTTTCAGGGCGCCGCGGATGCACTATGCACGGTGTGGTTCTGGGTCGGGGACCAATCTGGTTTGTTCGATGGCTGGGGTGAGACAAGAGCGAAGAGCGGCTTGGTGTGGAGTCGTCTTAGCCACTGTCCATTTCAGTTTCTCGAAGCTCCTCATCGTCACCCGTGGGCATGTCGTCCTCACCACTGCGGATGCGCCGGGCTCCACGTCACACAATCACAAAGTCCCGCGTGCGTCTTCCAAGAACGAGCTATCGAATTGCAAGCGGTTAGAACGACCTATGGACTCCCCGTTGGTTGAACTTTGGTCAACTGCTCTCCACTGGGTACCACTGGTCGTTTAGCTCTGTGTGGCTCTAGCCCTCACGACTTAGGGTCCAGGATGACACCGACCAACGCACGTAGGCCGGCAATACTGTTTTTGCAGCGCCGGTGCCCCCATAACTCCGAGCGTCACGTCATCGCCTATCGTTTCTGACATCATGCAGATGACCCCCGCCCGCGATTGACTGCGGAACGAGCCCGGCCACCGTCAACTCGGATCCATGCCACCAAACCCTTCAAGTATGGCCGTAATAGTTGCGCGGTTGTGTGCGAGTTGGCTCACTGTCCCGCCTCCACTCTCGGTCCCTACGCAGTCTGAGGCTGTTCCTGTTTCATCGCAACGTTTGCGCGGTCGTACGAGTCCTCCCCTTCAAGTTAGTTGGGGTTTCGAGACATCGATAAACGCGCCTCGGCAACCTCCGACAGCACCGGAGGCGAGAAACACCACAGGATCAAACCAAACCGATTTCCAAATTGTTCGACTACTAGTACACCGTGTCTCTCATACGATGAGGACGCCGGAGATGGTCCGCATATTCATAACCACATACTTCTCGAATCCGGGTGGAGGAGAATCTCTGAGGAATGGTTGAGTGGTTGAAGGATCCCGGCCATGTAGACTCCCATACATTGCATAAGAAAGGATTTGGAGGACACAGAGCGGTTTCCAGCCTAGCGTTTGGTTGGAAGCATACCACCACCTGTCCATTCAACAATTAAATCCAGAAACACAATCTTGTGAGCTCACCAGTCATACCTCGTTTCCCCAGTGAACCGTTAGGGCGATCGTAACGGTTGGACGTGCGATGGGCTTCGTATCGTGAGAGTCAGAGGTGTCTCCTTCGCACTGGACCAGACGCACTGGAAGACTCGCGTCCCGTATCTACAAGTTTCTCATACTCTTCCGATTCGAAGTCACAGGCTGCGTCCTTGCCCAGGGCGGATCTGGATACGGGGGACAACTTACCCAGTTTCCAAAGTCGGTCCATCCCGCATAACGCAGGTGTGTGCCGCGATGGTTGGTAACGCGACGCTTCCAACCTCATCAATTATCACTTCATCGAGAGTAAAGGGAGCGAACTCACCAGCCTGTCGAACGCTCCCCAAAGTGGTATCATCCGGCAGTCCGTCGTCACAGTATGGGAGGGTGACCTCGGCCTGCAAGGAGGAAATTACATCCGAAATATCGGGGCGCCGCTGCGGGTTGTGCTCCCAGCACCGTTCTGTTAGGTTCCAAAGATCGTCTGTTAAGGTCGGGTGCGCGGGTCGCCCCGGTCGGCTCCCTGATAGAATGTCCACGGCCACCGTAGTGGGTCTGATATCGTGGAACGGCACTTCTCCAGCAAATATCTTGTGCCAATAAGTGCTTACTCGGCTGGGATGAAGTAACGAGTCCATACCTCGAACATGACCATCGCAAACGAATAAACGTCCGATTTCTTGCTAACCGGCAGTTCCCTATCCAAAACCTCTGGTGCAGCCCAACGCACAGCATGACCTTCTGTGGTCAATTTGGTGGACCCGAGCTCCGGTGCGATAGCGGCAAAACCGAAGTCGGTCAGACGAGCATGGCCCGTGTCGTCCACAAAAATGCTTGGCTAAAATACACGTCAGTATGTTTGGTTGAGAAACACTTTGAAAGATTACGAACCCCCTTGAGATCCCCATGAATGATACCACGGGAATGGAGATAACTGAGACCGCCAACAACATCAAAAATCTGGCGAGGGGATAGGTGCGCCGTTCAATGTAGCGCTGCAGAAACCTACGAGACTGAGCCGGTCGGTGGACGGGTTCCTTTCGATGTATTCCAATATCTCTCCGCCAGCCATCCGGACGGAAACCAACTGGAGGGGGGCAACGGTGACACCCAAAAGTGGGACAATGTTTGGGTGTTCCAAGCGTTTCCACACTGCAGCCTCTTGGAAAAATGCCTGCCCCTTTGTCAAGAACAAGCGAATGAATGCAGTGAAGTTGAGAACACACATTCTTGGCCTTTTCTGGTTCTCCACTAGAGTAAACCCGCAACCGTTTGACGCGGACCTTGAAACCGTTGAAAGACCCTTCGTACACATCGGAGGATCCTCTTGAAGCGATGGGCCAATCACCAGTGCTTAGTGAACCCGAAAGCATGTAGGATTGCGGTAGTAGCTTCTGGCTACCGCATACAGCCCTAAGTTCACGGAGACGTTTCCAAGATTCAGGATTTGCGGGGTGAAGTGCACCGAGTATCTACGCTATCTTTGACAATAAGTCCATGAATGAAACGCAAGGCGCACCTTATCCAGACGTTCAACCGAACGCGACGAACTATCGTGTTTGGGGCACGTTGCACGGTTGCCGTGCCCCCGCTCAAGGAGGAGGCGCATTTGTCGATTGAGAAGCTGAGGCGGAGATTTGCTGAGAAGGTGGGGTAGGGAACGAGAAATATCTTTGACGTCGGCGTGGGAACCAGCTAGCCATAGAGTGGTGGCGTTCATGGGTGCAGGCTGTGCAGGATATAAAATTGCCTGATATGGGTTGGTCTTGATTGCGACGATTGTATGTTTGGTTGGGTGACTTCTAGCGATGAAATGCGCAGCCATGCGGAATTTCGAATCCAACATGTGGCTCGAACTTCGCTTCGGAGAAGAAAGTGACGGAGTAGAGATTGCCCGAAATAGACGCTCCAATTACGGAACAAGTCAGTGTTCCTCGGGAACCCAAATAGGCACCGCAGCCTCGGGGTCATGTCTGTGATCAGCGGCCGGTCTCCTTTGGGTAGGTTCTATCGTTCTTGAAAATGGGATAAGGGGTTCCGCAATACATATAGAACGTAATAGCGAATCCTAGCGGAGCGCCCGGCGCGGGGATCAGGAGTTCGAACGTCGTCATTTGGTGGGGTGTGGCCAGTTCCAGGCCCCACCGTCTGGATATCGGATTATTCTCGTGGGGAACTGCCACGGTGTTATGATATGGTCCGAAGGCGATGTCTTATATCTTTATGGCGCGACTGACCGGTAACTTACTAAATGGTGACGGGCGTCGGTGGCCGTGAGTTGTATTCTTTTTGTTTGAGGACCCGGGGTACGGTCAGGGGTCCCGACAGAACTTTCCTATCTCCAAGGGTCCTAGTCAATGCTCAACGTTCGACGCTCAATATCCAAGCTTCAAGCTTTAGGGTAGGGCTCACTGACACCACGTTTGCGCCGGGAACTCCCACCTACGCGATTTCGGCGATAGTATTGAATCACCAACTATCAGGTCCCGGATCTGTGATCACCGGTCATCAATACACCACCAGTTGCGTGGACCCTGCCCCTTCCGTCGGGTCATGTATCTGTTGCCTGACCCTCCTTGAGGACAGGTAAATACATATGTGTCTCAATTTGCTCGCCGATTTCGGACTCGACCCTTCAAGGGTATTCGAGTTACTGCAAGCGTAGGTAGTAGTTGCTCAAACATGTAGGATAGTACGTAGGCAACCCTCCACTGGAGCACGTAAATGTTGACTTCTTAAACAAAGAAAAGAAACCAGGCCGGCCATCTTGCACAAAGCGAGGTGTTGGTCACACCCCCCTGAAACAGAATGGAAGGCGATGGTTCCTGGTGCTTTCAGTCTCACTGTTCGGCTCGCAAATATTACCCTCAAGGCCTCGTGGGTGGAAGGCGCTCAGCCACTCAAAGGGTTTGTCTTGACCTAACAGCAGGTCCTTCTATTGACGCCAGCACACGACCAATTTCTTCGGCTCACAGTGAGCGAGTGCCTCTCCGAGCCGTCACGGAGGGTCAGCGTCAGCGTCCTGGAGGGTTCTCTGGGAAAACGCCCATTTTACGTGCGCTTCGCCCGGCCCACGGTCCATAATGTCACCCCGCCCGCGTCCCGCGGACCACGGATGTGCCGATCCCCTACAACTCCCCGGGAAAATCCGGAACACGTCCATGTCACTCCTGGGCGATCAAACTCCCACGCTTGGTGGAAGGACATTATCTAGCCATGACCTGAGTTATCACTAGTTCAAGAGCCCCGGACTTATGCGGGACAATGCTGACATGCGAACGGTACGCACAACACTGCAATACGCCACTATGCACGATGGTTAGTAGTACTGGTAGCGGTTAGTCGATATGATGGCGGAACCCACAGTGATAATCAATGAGCGCGTGAGTCGGACACAATCCTCATGAGTCAAGCGAGAGGATACGGCTTTTGCACCCGCAGTCCGCCATCCAGTAACACTTGGCGATTCACCGCAATCCGCCGCGAACACCGCTGCATCTGTTTCGCTCGGTCGCGCCTTCGGGTACCACCTGTGTTACATCACCTCGTGGTCATAACAAGGCTCTTCACCGCACAGAGCTAGATAACGTTCTGTCACCCCAAATGTTCGACCCCAAACCGTGAGCTTCGCGAACGATCGCAATTGGTTTGACCACCGAGGGACGAAGGAAACTGAGACCGGGAACCGAAGAGACTTCCACCGAGAATCTGGGTGGAACATCGGTCAACGGATGGTTCCTTGGCAACTCGTGAATCGGTTCCATCACCCTCCCCGCGCTGGATCGTTCTTCCTATAGGTTCGGCGTTCGGAAAAACTGCAGGGACTGCAAGGGTTTTCGATGAAGCCAGGAGAGAAGAGATCGTGTTTATACAGAAAGGTTGGTGAAATGCACACCTCAGTCCCTGGAATTGTCGACTGGTCTAGGCCGTGCAAAAGAAGGCCAACGCTCAACGCCGTGTGGGACAGCAATAACACGCAACCACTTCCATCTTGAGGCAGGCAGGTGCGGGAGCATTTGTTCGAGGATTTTATAGGAAGCTCGGTTAAGCAGAGTACGGGTGCGGACATTATCCTGGGATTGAGAGTGAGACCAGCGCCCGCGAGGTCAGTGTTCGGGTAGCGAAGATTTGTCCCAGGATCTGCTGTATGGCAGTCCTGGTTAGAAACTCGGTTATAGGATACCGGGAGCACAGTGCACAATCATCCCCCCAGATGATTCGAGCGGCAATTCACCCACTTGCAGTCCAACGACTTGCTTTTGAAGAAACTCACGGAGGATCTTTTGTTTACGTCTGGAGCCCGGTATCACTGGTAACGGGTACATACTTCGTACTTGTCCTTCGGCCGGCCTAGCTAGTCCCAGCTGCCACAGGGATAGCCTCGTCCCCTAAGGAACGAACGGTTATCGTGTGTTGAACAGACCAACTTCCCGAGCTGTAGATCAACGATTTACATGGACACGTTTCGCCCTCCTTCGGGAGCGAAGGAACGACTTGGAAGCAATCTAATGTTCCACTCGTGGAGGGTTGAATCAGGTGAGTGGTGGATCTTCACAGAATTATCGTTCCGACCCCATGCGTTTGTCGGATCTGTGGCAGCTCAATTGGTAGAAATGGGAAACTCGAGGATGGGCGTTTTCGACGAGGCGTCCCCGTCTGCGGGACAGTTTCATCTTGACATAGGTGTTACATTACTCTAATTTAATTCAACCTGGGACGCGGTGTGTACCATTACTATGGATACGTCTTACACCCTCCCGCCTCACCGGAAAAGTTGAACCGATAAAATGTAAAGCATCCGGCTGCGGCGTTAAGAGCGTACTACAGAATCGAGTTAGCCAAGTACCACCAGGTTCCGGTTTGAACGCACAGGGCTAGGAATCCCAACCGTGGACCAAAGTTTGTGAATCTCATTCTCGGTTCCCCACTCCAGGATCTCGGTGGGACACCCGACGTGAAGCTCGTCCACAAACTCTCGGAGCAAGAGGAGATCCTCCGGATGGCCATACTCGAGTCCTTCGGACCCCCGTCCGACCGCGAGCGTTTTGAGTGGCACGCCATCGTCCCTCCTTGTCTTTACCATCTCTCTCAACCCTGATACCGGTCCGAGAACCATGACGCGTTCGAGGCGCGGGAACGCAGGCGACGAAGGACTGGTTTCGGGGAGTAGCACGAATGCCTGAGGCTCCCTGCAATGGAAGAAGGAGATAGAGACGACGTTTGGCATGGCTGCGCTGACATGATCCAATACCTCGCCGCCGACGAAGTGACAGCCTATGATGCACAACTCCCTCACATTCTCGGTGCGGGGTGAATGCGTAAATAGCACCCCACTACGGCCGAAGAAAATGGCCCGAAGGTCTTCATAGGTTCCTGCGTAGGTGGTTATTTCGAGTGAGGCTCCCGGTCCCTCAAAACGAACAAGAATGTGAAAGTCCCCTTCGGGGTGTAGGGGAGCCGCGAATGTGATACAGTGGATCCCAATCCTCCCCAGCACATGCTGTATTGTGGCCACGACTGTGGACGGGATATTGCCCCATATGTCGATGATGGGGAGCCTCCGGAAGCCCACTGCAATGTCTTGTGGAAGCCGAAGGTGGGTCGTCAGCCCAGAGCGAACCTCGTCTGGACCAAACTCGATGCTACGGATGTGTGGAAGGGAGACGGGGGAGTGGTCACGAGTTGGACTTTGGGTGATATTGGAGTGGCTGATAAAGAGGGTTTCCAATCGGGGGCAGCCCTGGAGCGCGTCCAAAATGGATTGTACCGTGACCATCCGATTAAACCCCGCCCATTCCAGGGCCAAGTGTACGAGGTTCGGGGCGGTAAGTTGCTCGATCGGGATGGAATATTGGCAAACAAACAGTTCGCGAAGAGACGGCAGGTTTTGCCAAATTTCGTGTGTTGCTCGATCATCAGGTCTCCACCCACTTCGCCTCTGGCAACGTATGTGCATCCGTTCCACGGATGGTCTAGAAGACGTGAATAGTTCGCGTAGGAGCGGAATCTTGTCGAGGCAATGGTCGATAGTCAACGTGGCGATCTTGTTCCCACGGAGTAGAACCTTTTCCAGTGCTACACTTGACGATTTCTGGCGAACCTCCAACTGAATCGGCATGGATTTGCATCGCCCAAGACCGACGACCGTCCGGGAGACGCGATCACAGGAGAATTGAGTCCAGAGGGATGGGGATGAGACAAGGACCCCTCGCCAATGGCGGCAAACCTGGGATGCCGAAAAGATGTCCTCCTCAGTGTTGAGATAGGAACAGACCATGTTGAGGACCTCGGGTGGTGCCCGGACGGTGACGTGGAATGAATTCACGAGGTACCTCGCGTGGACGTGCACATCGCCGATACGTTGTTCGTATTCTCGGGCCTGGAATCGAGTAAGTTATAAGGAGCGGGGGGGATCAATCAACCGCACACCTCCTCGAGAGTCAGATCAAGAGGTCTGTATTGGCTGATTATGGTGTCAGTCGATGTGGATGGCGTATTAGGCAAGAGTTTACGAACAGGATGGATGGGATTTGCTCCCGCAAGATGCCCAACAATTGACTGATGGTCAGGCCATCGCCTGGACTAATGTCGCCCATCAAGGTTGTGAAGGCGAATGTGGAAATAAATTGACTGCTAGCACGTGCTGCGGGGTGGGAGAGCTGCTAGCGCCTCCCGGCCTTTCCCTCGTTGTGAGCGGCAGAAATGTAAGTACCCCCTGTCCTGGAGTGTGGCCCGGTATCCCCGGAAACGTAAAGCTATTCACATGCCAATCGTGAGATTTTTGGGAAAGTGGGGTGGGTAGTTTGTTGCCCGGGGTGTCGGTCCTTCATCGATGCATTGCTCAGCGTTCAGCGCTCAGCAACGGACCGCTACAATACTTGTCCGACGGAAAAACGGGATGTGGTCACAGGCACGTGATATGAGCCTACTCGCCCCGCCACCCCCTTTGGACTCGCGGTCTCGTCCGTTTTTGGATACGCCCACCCCCCCCTCCCTTCCACCCCAATTCCCATCCGGAAGTCAGTGTAAGTACGGCAGAGCCTTTCGGCAAGGACATATCCTACGACTTCAAGTCCGAGGGTACGAAAAATCTGTAGGTACGAGGTGCGAGTCTTCTGGTGTGTCGAATCCCTGAGTGGAAGGGAAGGCCCTTGGGCCTTGACTCCTACAAGCGAACATCGTCCACAACTCTAAGATCAGGCTGTGGTTTTTTATGCCCTCTGGTCGGGTCGGCGCTCGTTGCCAGTATCCCCGGACCTCATTTCCATCCCACCGATCCCTTCCTATAGGGGTTCTCGTATTTAGAGGAGGTAGGGTGTAGAAATAGGTGACAGCCGGGACGCCTCAAGTTGGAAATCGCCTGGGGGCGTGTGACCTCCTGCGAGGAGGACTTGGTTGGTTCGGACGAACGTATGGCGTAGGTTTCCACCGGGACTACTCTCAAGATCCCAGCCCGAGGCTGAGTTGGAGAGCTTGCACAACGTCGGGGTGCAGCATCTTATTCGTCGAACAAGGGATCCGTACACCATCTTCGAATGTTAAGTCGACGGGGATAGGGGAAATTCTCCAGTAGGACCCCCCGAAACCTGGGGAACTGGAGCTCGGAGGATCAGACCGTTAGGTACGTGGCATGGTCCCGGGATTAACGGCCTCTACTGTCAGGACGACCGAATTCGTACCTCAGGTTTGTAGCCGTAAGGTTCTGCTGCACCCTGGCCGGCCTTTTTGTCTTAGTTCTCGTTGCACCTCTTGCAGCCAGCCTAGCTGTTCGTCAGGTGAGTCCCGCTTAGGATCCCATGCCATTCTAGTAAGTACCATCAGAGTTTTTTTTTCTTCGGCCCCGTCGACGGGGGCGTTGGTGGGGATCCGCTGGGTGTGTCACGTGCGTCGGGGAACAGGCTTGCCACGACTCTGGGTCGGTTGAGTTCTCGAGAACCTCCCGCGCCATTGCGACATCCTTTCAATTGTTCTATCATCGGCCATTCCATAGGTTCCAGCACACCTAGGGATTCTCATAACCGGATAGGGAAACACTAGTTTCCCCTTTTTCGATGTCTGCCATGCGGCTCCCGGACCATCCCATCTCGCGCCTCTCGCTTCCTTGATCACACCATCCTCCCGAGGAGGACCTAGCCATGTCGTGACAATCAGAGCGAGGGTGAGCGATCGCATTCTCCTTCTCGAATCCCAAAGGCGAGCGGTCCACGTTGGGTTTGCGTTTGAGCGATCTGACTCAAATGGCGATGACATCCACACGTCAATCGCGCCAGAGGGATGTGGGACCCTCCCGCCTAAGGAATACAATCCGTTATTTAGGGCTACACGATCTAACGATGCACCCTACTGGCGGAACGGAAGTCGAGGAGCCCGAAGAGGCGTCAGGGGGAAAAAAGTGGGTTCGAGGCGACAGGGAAGGCACTGACTCATCTGAGGTGCAAGTGCTCACATACTAACTCCACCAACGTCCTCAAGCTCTTCCTCCGCTGCCAGAACGGCACGGTATCACTCAGAGCGGAAAGGATAATCCCCAAATCCGGCCTTTGATTTCGATCTTCCGACCAACACCGTTCCATCACCTCCCATAGTTCTTTCGTGAGTCCTAGGCGTGCGGCCATCTTCGGTTTCTTCAGCTGTTTCCCTTCGATGATTTCGTTCACGGCCAACTCCCGGTTAAGCTTGTGGTACGGGGCGTGCCCGCTCAAAACCTGGGCACAGTTGAAATCTGTTGGTGTGACGCAACGAACGCAACAACATGAACACCGACTTCGTATATGACCATACCAAGAGCGTAACGGTCAGACTGCCTGGTGGGTCGATCATCCGTCATCCTGAACTTTTCTGGAAACAGAAGTTCCGGGCTCATCCATCGATGGGTACCCCCAGGCGCAAACGATAGAAGTGAGCGCTCCGAGATAAACGAGGCGGTGTCGTTTGCGCAAGCTTCCGAATGTGCCACAGAGAGTCCAAAGTCCGTGATGCAGGCCCGACAGTTTCTGTTGATAAGGACGTTCGCCTTGACGGATGGGATGAGAATCGATCAGAGTCTGTTCCAAGAAAACCACGCACCCCTTTGAGGTCACCGTGAACGATATCAAGGTTGTGCATGTACGCCAGCCCTTTTGTAACATCCATCAACTAACCGGGTCAGTCAGGAAGTGGTAAAATGTAGGTGAATGCGTACAAGCTCGATGCGGTTTGCATCCGGATTCACCTTGGTGAAATCCATGACATTCCCGTTTTCCATCCACTCAGAAACCATCGCAAACCTATGGTTGCTTACTGTCACACCACGCAACGGCATGATGTTTGGATGACAGAGATGCCTCCATATGATTGCTTCTCTGCAGAAGCTCTGACACCCCCTCGTCAGTGCGAGCCGGTGGGGGTCACGATGGAACTCACACGGAATATGCTATTGGTGTCACTTGTAAGGTACATTTTGATGACCTTGACGGCCACTAGAATCCCATCGTGCATATTTTTGAAAACGCTTGCATAACCCCCGTGGCACTCAGGCTCTGTGGATCCTTCAGACAGACCTTGGATATGCATGGATCGAGGAAGTACGCCTGTCTGGCCACAGATCCTAGACAGTTTCTTGACTTTCTTACCCCGTTCCTGGTCAGACATTGGGGACTGTTCCAGGTCCTGTGGTAAATATGGGTTAGCTTTGGAAAAGGCACCAATACGGCTGGACCTCCCTTATTCAGTGCACAAGCGACCGCTTGGTCGTCCTGGACCTGGACGTAGCTGCTGTGTGGCCAATGATCACGGAGCTCATGGAGCTTCAACATGAGGAATTTGATGACTGTGGGGGATAGTGTTAGAACCTCCAAGAGTCAACATGTTGGAAGTGACGTGACCCATCCAATTTGCCAGTACCATGAACAACCAGCAGATGAAGTAGCGTTGGGTGTCAGAAGGCTGCTGAACGTGGTCGGTCCAATGTTCCCCTGGAGGTATTGCAGGCAGTTCATCCCCCCCATCAGGAACATCCTCCTTGAGGGACCTAACTATACCCCAAAGAAGCGTCAGCTTTTTCCCTCCCTCGCTGGGGGAATAATGCGCAGTGAGAGGTTGGGGAGTGCCATGCTTACCTGGCCCCAAGGCATCGACCTTCGTCGTTTTCAGGCTTGGTGATCCCAAAGGGGTTTCAACTCTCTCGACAGACTCAATCTGTCGATCGGTGCTCTGAAAAATAATAGAGATGAGTCAAGCCCACATGAATGGACCCATAGATCCAGAAATAAAAATGTTCCACAATCCCTTACCTGACCGGCCTCGCCAACTGCCTCGTGCTCAGCTCCACTGATATCAGCGGGGGTGTTTGAGAAACTTTGACCGAGACCCGGATTGACATGAGGGTGCGGCTCAGGAGTTTCCGATGTGGTGCAGGGAGGGGATGCCGAGCGCGGGTCTGGATGTGGCCCACTGACAATTGGGCGAACCGTTGGGGGGGAGGTAGGACGACACGCCACCGGGTCGGATATTGCCAGTTGTATCTGGGGTTTCTGGTGCTGACTCTGTGGCATCGAAGGAAGTCCCTGGAACGTTTGTGACTTGGGGTAATAACCCCGGCCTGGGGGGATGGGTTGGGAGATACCGTGGTTATGGAGTGGATTGTGGCAAGTAGTGACACCTATGGGGTCACGTTCGTTGAGCGTACGATTGGTGGAGGAGGTTGAGGGGTCTCACACTCTACGCTGCCGTCGCCCTCACGAACTGGACTACTCAAACCAAGGCTTATATGCTCGTCGCCTGTTGAGAACCGTCAATCGTGTACACTGAATAAACATATTGGGCGAGGCGCACGGAGATCCAGGCGCGAGGAACAGTTGGGGAGCGGTTGGAATTGGAATTGGGGATCGACCATCGCATCAACCCGCAGGCTGGGGGACGATCGACGAAGGTGCGGTGTGTAGCATCACCGGAACACCCAGAAAATTATAATGTTGATCGGTTGTTGGCACTGGTTGCAATTTGTTCGTTGGGGTTGACGCTTGGTCGCAACTGGGTGCCACTGGTTGTGATAGTGTCCCGGAGTTGGGGTTCAATTTTAATGTGGGTGCTTGGTACTATAATTTCAAGCTTTGAGCTGTGAGTTCGAGCTTCGAGTTGTGATTTCGAGTCTCGAGTTGTAATTTCGAGCTTCGAGCTTGTAATTCTCGAGAGGGCACACATGCTTATGCGCTACCCCACACTGTCTATCGCTCCCGATATCCGAGACTCCCC
>Ga0307516_10003778_pt1 | contig 19239 bp, 19 predicted proteins | sample 19_EM_MG_FD_203310 | JGI IMG/M metagenome (GOLD analysis project Ga0307516, IMG submission 203310) | Populus trichocarpa ectomycorrhiza microbial communities from riparian zone in the Pacific Northwest, United States - 19_EM | ecosystem: Host-associated > Plants > Roots > Unclassified | place... | reverse complement strand
GTCCTACCTGGTAAGCAATGTCGCCGGTAGGAAAATGCTCGATGGTCCATGCCAAGCCGGCGCAACTCGACAACCCGCAGGCATGGGGTGCCAGCGTATGCTTGAGCACTTGCCCCATTCCTTCGGTCGACTGTTGTGTGTGGGCACTTGCATAGCGCAGAAGGTCACGCGCATTTGAAAAGGCTCCTGCGGAGCTTCGCAGCGCTCGATCGAATTCCCAGTCTTGAATCGGCGTTCCGCGTCGAACGAATTTCGGTTGATCTCCCGCATGGCCATGGGCCCGCTGAATCCCCGCTGGCAAGCGATGGGCGTCAAACTTTGTCGCCGTCAGACCCAGGGGAGTGAGAAGGCGACGTTCAATCAGGTCGTCGACACTTTGACCTGTTCGAGATTCAATCGCCAATCCAATCAGGGCGTAGCCGATATTTGAGTATTGGACTTGGCCTCGCTGATGAATGCTCGGGTCTTGCAGATAGGTGAATATCGCCGCCTGATCGAGATTCCTGTAAATGTTGTCGCCGGTGAACAAGAAGCTTGCGAATCGCGACAGCTGCGGGATGTCAAATATTTGCCTCGGCAGGCCAGACGTGTGCGTGGCGAGTTCAAGAAGCGTGATGCTCTTGGCCTGGAAGCTCATATCGGCACGGCCTGGAAAAAGGTCTTCCAGCGTGTCGTCCCAGGAAAAAACACCCTCTTCGACAAGCATCTCCAGCAGGGCCGACAAGAAGCCCTTGCTCAAGGAGCCAACTTGAAAAACCGAGTCTTTGGTCAGTGGCTCGGTTGAGCCCGAGGCGGCGATCCCATAAGAATAGAACTGCTGTTCGCCGGTTGGCAAAGAAATGCCAACGACAACACCTGGTACCGAGCCGCGTTCAACCATCGCGTTTGCCAGCCCGTCAATTCGCTGCTGAACCTCATGCCAAGTCTGCGGGGGCTGCCAATTGTCGGATTGCGGGGCCAGTGGCAGTGATGTCAACGAAGAACACGCACTGAGCAGAACACCGCATGCGACTGGCGCCATGCGGCGAATACAACACGCCCAACCCATTACACGCAATGCCTCGAATCTTGTCCCGGCCAGCGCCGGAAAATCAGCGAGGTGTTGATGCCACCGAACGCAAAGTTGTTGCTCATCACGATGTCGGTCTCGAGCCGGCGACCTTCGCCAATGATGTAGTCCAGCGGGGCGCAACGCTCGTCGACACGGGTCAGGTTGACTGTCGGCGCGAACCAGTTCTCGCGCATCATCTCGACAGTCATCCAGGCTTCCAGCGCGCCGCAAGCGCCCAGCGTGTGGCCCATGTAGCTCTTGAGCGAACTGATCGGCACCCGCTCGCCGAAGACGGTGCGCGTCGCGGCGGATTCGGCGATATCGCCTTGGTCTGTCGCCGTGCCATGGGCGTTCACATAGCCGATCGCCTCGGGCGGCAAACCGGCATCTTCCAGCGCCAGGCGCATCGCCTGTGCCATCGTCTCCGGATGCGGATGCGTGACGTGCTGGCCATCGCTGTTGGTGCCGAAGCCGATGATCTCGGCGTGAATGTGAGCGCCGCGCGCCTTCGCATGCTCCAGCTCTTCCAGCACCAACGTGCCAGCGCCCTCGCCGAGCACCAGGCCGTCGCGCGAAGCGTCGAAGGGGCGGGGCGTGGTGTCGGGTTGGTCGTTGCGAACGCTGGTCGCGAACAAGGTGTCGAAGACCGCCGCCTCGGTCGCATCGAGCTCTTCGGAGCCGCCGGCCAACATGGCCACTTGTTTGCCGGCGCGGACGGCCTCGTAGGCATACCCGATGCCTTGCGAGCCCGAAGTGCAGGCACTGCTGGTGGTGACGATGCGGCCGGTGATGCCGAAGAACACACCCATGTTGACCGGCGCCGTGTGGGCCATCATCTTGATGTAGGTGCTGGCGGTGATGCCTTCGGTCGTCTTCTCCATGATCATGCGGCCGAAGTCGCCGATCGACTTTGGCGTGCCGGCCGATGAGCCGTACGAAATGCCCATGCGGCCACTGGTCAGCAGCGGATCACCCAGCAGCCCGGCGTCGGCCAGGGCCAGCTCGCTGGCTCGGGTGGCCATCACTGCCACGCGGCCCATGCTGCGGGTCGACTTGCGGTTGTAGTTCGAAGGCAGCACGAACGGCGCCGCGGGTGCCCCCAGGCGGGTGTTCAAGCCCTCGTAGTCGTCCCATTCGACGATGTGCTGGATTGCGTTGCGCTTGGAGCGCAGGCGATCGTGCACGGTGGCCCAGTCATGGCCGATCGGGCTGAGCGCTCCGAAGCCGGTGATGACGACGCGTTTCATCAGACCATCCCTCCGTTGACCGAGATCACCTGACGCGTGATGTAGCCGGCATCGGGCGACATCAGGAACGCAACCAGGGCGGCCACTTCTTCTGGCCGGCCCATTCTGCGGGCCGGGATCATTTTCATGGCTTCGTCCACCACCTCCGGCGGCACCATCTCGGTTTCGATCAAACCGGGAGCGACACAGTTGACGGTGATCTCGCGCTTGGCCAATTCAATGGCCAATGCCTTGGTGGCGCCGATGATGCCTGCCTTGGCGGCGCTGTAGTTGGCTTGGCCGCGGTTGCCCACCAGGCCTGATACCGAGGCGAGCGTGACGATGCGCCCCGGGCGGCGGCGCCGAACCATCGGCATCACCACCGGCTGCAGCACGTTATAGAAGGCGTCGAGATTGGTGTGGATCACGCTGTCCCACTCCTCGCCGGTCATCGCGGGGAAGGCATTGTCGCGCGCGATGCCGGCATTGCAGACGACGCCGTGGTAAGCGCCGTGGGCTTCCATATCTGCTTCTAGCGCAGCGGCGGCCGCCGGGCGGTCTGCGACGTCGAACATCAACACACGGGCTTGGCGGCCCAGCGCGCGAATTTCGACGGCCGCAGCTTCGGCTTCTGCAGTGCCGCGCCGGCCGTGCACGACGATGTCGAAGCCGTCACGGGCCAGACGCAGCGCGATCGCGCGGCCGATGCCGCGGGTGGAACCCGTCACAAGGACGGTCGGGTTGTCGGTGTTGGCCATTTTTTGTGTTGTCCCTCCCTGTACGCCGCTTCAGTGCCGTGTTCGAGATTCAGGCAAAAGCCTTGTCCACTGACCCGGCACTCAGCGCGGCCGATACAAAGAAACAAAGGGCGCGGAAGGCTGTCATCGAATCAGGCTTGGTCGGATTGGGCTGTCGCGGAAGACGGGGGCACGGGCGGCTCGAACACCGAGACCATGGCCTGGGCCAGCAACTGGCTGTCGGAATCGCGGATATGGCACTCGAATTGTCCAAGCCCGCTTTCGCCGATCAGCTCGCAGCGGGTGTGGATGCGCAAGGTTTGACCGACCGCAAACACCGGCACCTCGGCTTGGTAGCGCCGGCTGCCGAGCAGAAAGCCGATCGCCGGTTCGCCACCCGCGCGGCGGGCGCGCGCACCAGACCAGGCGGCGATGGTCTGGGCCATGTACTCGATGCCGACCCAGGCGGGCACACCCTGGTCTTGGGCGAACTGGCTGCCGGGCGTGATGTCGACCTCGGCCAGCGCCTGTTCGGCGTCGACGGCGACCATGCGGCTCAACAGGCTCATCGCGCCACGGTGCGGCACGAAGTGCTCGATCGGCAGGAGGGGGTCAATGGAGTGTGCGGCGGCTTCCATGGAAACGTTCAATCTCGGGCAAACAGCAGTGTCGCGTTGCTGCCGCCAAATGCGAAGGAATTGCTCAACACGAACCGCGGCGGCCGCGCGGCGCGTTCGTCGGACGCCACAAGGCGCAGCGCCGCCAGCGTTTCGTCGCGCTCGCCGTCCCACCAGTGCGGCGGCAGGGTGTGCGTCGGGTTGTCGACCAGCGTCAGCCAGGCGAAGGCGGCTTCCAGCGCACCCGCCGCGGCCAGCGTGTGGCCGGTCAACGGCTTGGTCGAACTGACGGGCACATCAAGCCCGAACAGGTCGGCGATTGCGCGGCTTTCCATCGCGTCGTTATGAGGCGTCGCCGTGCCGTGCAGGTTGATGTAGTCGATCGCCGTTGGCGCCACGCCGGCGCGTGCCAGCGCCTGCCGCATCGCGTCAGCGGCGCCGCGGCCGGTAGGGTCCGGCGCCGACATGTGGTGCGCATCCGAGGTCTCGCCCCAACCGGCCAGGCGCAACGGGCCGGGTTCGCGCGTCAGCAGGAACATCGCCGCGCCTTCGCCCAGGTTGATGCCTTCGCGGTTCTTCGACAGCGGGTTGCAGGGCTTGGCCGAGACCGACTCGAGCGCCGAGAAGCCGTTGACTGTCAGGCCGCACAGCGCGTCCGCCCCGCCGCAGACCACGGCGTCGACCAGTCCGGCGCGCAGCAGCCGGGCGCCTGAAGCGAGGGCCTTGGCGCCCGACGAGCAGGCGGTCGAGATGGCGTAGGCCGGCCCGGTCAGGCCCAGTGCATGGGCAGCGAACCGTGCGGGGCTGACCATCTCCTGCTGGCCGTAGTGGTAACCGTCGGGCCAGCCACCATCGGCTTGATGACGGCGCGCGGCGGCTTCGCCTTCGAGGACACCGGCCGTGCTGCTGCCCAGCACGACGGCGACGCGGTTCGGGCCGAAGCGTGCGCAAGCGGCATCAACCGCCGCGCGCAGCCCGGGCAGCGTCTGGGCGACGAGCGCGTTGGTGCGGCTTGCCAGTGCACGCGGCAGGTCGGAGGCCAGCGGTGGCGGCTCGATCGCGACGCGGCCGAGCGGCAGGGCGCGGCCTGGCGTGTAGCAGTCGCTGACTGGCAACGCCGTCGCTGCGGGGGCGAACAGCCGCGCGCGCACTGCGGTGTCGTCGGCGCCGAGCGAGCAGCTCAGGCCCATCGCCTGCAGATAGACCGCGGCGGTCATCGGATCGCCCCGTCCATCGGTGTCGAATCGATGCGCAGCGTGTAGCCCAGCACCTGGTTCGCCAATTCGATGTGCAGGGTGCCGGGGTCCCGCACGGTCGTGACGACCACGCCGTGCTGGCGCAGCACGCGCAGCGGGCCTTCGTCGGCCAGCGTCGTATCGGCGGGCAGGGCGGCCTGCAGCGCAGTGAGTGGCCACAGGGCCAGCTGCATGTCGCTCAGCACGCGTTCGGCCGGGATCTCCTTCGGCCAGCCCGCGGCCTGTTCGGCGTGCAGCGACTGGCCGTCCCATTCGAGCCGGGCCAGGGTCTGACCGGTGCCGAGCAGCGCCAGCCGAAGGCCTTGTGCATCGGCTTCGAGCAACGCATCGAGTGGCGGCTGGGCCCGGCCTTGGCTCGTGACCTGCAGCCGCTGTTGCCACGCCAGCGTGCGGCCGAGCGAGGCCGGCGGCAGGCGAAAGCTGACCGCGACCGGCGGCGGCGCGGTCGGTGCGCTCGCGCAGGCTGTCAGCAGGGCGCTGATCATCGCTCCAGCGACGAGGCGAAGGGGGCGGCGATGCATCGCTTGTTCAAGCCTTCGCAAAGCGCAGCAGCGAGTGGCCGTAGCCGATGCCGTCGCGCCGGGTCAGCAGGCGCAGACCGGCGGCTTCGGCCAGGCGGATGTAGTCGCCGCTTTCGTAGACCTTGCTGTTGCCACTGGCCATCGCCGTGAAGTACGGCGAGGTGTTGATCAGGCAGAAGGTTGCGATGTCGTAGCGCTGGCTGTCCCACAGCGTGTCGAGGATCAGCACCTGGCCTTGCGGCGCCAGCGCTTCGGCTGCGCGCTGCAGGATGCGGCCGATCACCGGTTCGCTGAAGCAGGACAGGAACTGGCTCATCCAGACGAGGTCCATGCCGCCGGGCAGGGTCATCGCCGGATCGAGCATGTCCCGCGCATGGGGCGTGGCGCGTTCGCGCAGGCCCGCTTCGATCAGCGTGGTTTCGGCGACCGCCAGTTGCTGCGGCAGGTCGACCATGTGCAGTTCTATATCGGCCGACGCCTGCAGCGCCAGCCGGGCGAATTTACCGGTGTTGGCGCCGATGTCCATCACCCGCTTCGGCGCACTGGCCAGCACGTCGGGCATCACCGCCGGGAACGAGGTGTCGGAGTACAGGTGGTCGAATTCGAACCAGCTCGTCTTGGCCGGCTCGGTCAACTCGGCCAGTCCCTGGTACAGGGTTGGCCAGTCCCCCAGCGCCGCCAGGCCGATCGGGCTTTGCTGGTCGAGCGAAACGTCCAGATCGGCCAGGCCGCGGTAGCAGACGTCGTGAATGAAATCGAGGTTGACCTGCGTCAAGCGGTCCGACAGCAGGCAGTAGCCGGTCTTGTCGAGCAGGTACCGGCCATCGCATCGCTGCACGACGCCGGCCGACAGGCAGGACTCGAGCACGACCTTCAGCGCATACGCACTCCAGCGGCCGCTGGCGGCCAGTGTGTCGACGCTGGCGCCGTCGGCACCTGCCTCGGCCAGCGCCTGCAGCACGCCGCGCTTCCAGGCGTAGCGAACGCATTGGAAGACGACCGGCCCGAAGGCGATGCGTTGCGCCGCGAAGCGTGCTTCAAAGGCGGTCTGGCCGGTCGGCGAAAAGTTCAAGTGGGTCATGCAGAGGGGAGCAAAGGAGTCGGTTCAGGCCGGCGTGCCATCGGCGCCAACAGGGTGACGACGACAAGGCCGATGCCGAGCGTCAGGCCGAACGCGCGCAGCGCCGGTGTGGTCGACAGCGCCAGCAAGCCAAATGACAGGGCGGTGCTGGTGGCGCCCAGCACCACGGCCAACCAGGCGGCACCGTCGCCGCGGTGTTCGAGCAGGAAGACGCCGTAGTCGACGCCCACACCCAACAGCAGCAGCAGCGCCAGGATGTTGAACAGTTGCAACGGCAGGCCGAGAGCACCCAGCGCTGCCAGCGCCACCAGCGACGCCAGCGCCGCCGGTACCCAGGCGCGCCATGCCGCACCGCGGTAGCGCCAAGCGAGCGCCGCGAAGACCAGCACATGGCCGGCCAGCAGCAGCCACGACATCGTGTGCCGGTAGCGGCCCAACAGGCCAGAGATGTCGGCGGCCTTGTCGACCCAGCGCACGCCGGGCAAGCCCTCGGCCGCAGCGGCCAGGGCAGGCAGCGCGGAGGCGTCGCTCAGGCCCCGCAACATCACCACGCTGGCCCACTCGGGGTGATTGGGTGCGCCGATGTCGCCGAGCCAGAGGTCGCGTGCACCGGTCGACGCGGCGTCGGCCAGCCAGGCGTCCAGGCGCAGCGGCGCTTCGCTGAAGGACGGGCGCACGATCGATTCGCCCAGCTGCGCATTGACGCCCGCCAGCACGGCGGCTTCGGTGCGCGCGCTGAGGGCTGCATCGGCTTGTTGCCGCGCGGCCGATGGCACCCAGTCCGTCAGGGCGCGCCAGCCGGCCAAAGTCCCCTTGTCCTGCAGCGCGCGCAGGCGGTCCGTCAACGCCTCTTCATGCGTCAGCAGGGCTTCGGCGTCCGCTCCGGTGACGAGGAAGAACTGGCTCGGGCTCGGTGCGCCCAGCAAGCGGCCGACCTCGCGTTGGTCGGCCACCAACGCCGCCGGCGAGGCCTGCAGCTGACGCAGGCTGTCGTTGGTCTCCAGCCGCATCAGACCCGCGCCGACCGGCAGCGCGGCCAGCCCGAGCACCAGCCACGCGGCACGGCGGTTCGTCCAGCGCGGCCATCCCGCCAGGCTGCCGGCCACCCGCTGCGCGAAGGCCGTGGCCGGCACCAGCCCGCTGCCCAGCCGCGGAAACCAGCACCACACCGTCAGGAACGCCGCGGTCAGACCGACGCCGGAAAACAAGGCCATCTGGCGCAGCCCCGGGAAGGGGGCCAGCGCCAGCACCGCATAACCCAGCACACTGGTGACCAGCGCCAACGCCAGCCCTGGCAGCAACTCGGCCATCAAGGCCGGCGCGGGCGTGTCGGGCTGGGCCTGGCGGCTCGCGAACCAGTGGATGCCGAAGTCTTCGGCCACGCCAACCAGGCTGGCGCCGAAGACCAGCGTGATCAGGTGCACTGAGCCGAAGACCAGGGCGGTGGCCGACAACGCGGCTGCCACGCCGATCACCAGCGACAAGGCGACCAGGCCCAATGTGCGCAGGCGCCGGAACGCCGCCCAGACCAGCAACAGCACGGCCGCCAGCGAGCCCGAGCCGATGGTGTTGACTTCCTGGCTCGCCCGCACGGCCGCCGCTTCGGCGTGCAGCGGCACGCCGGCCTTGAGCAGGCGCAACGCCGGTACGGCCTGGCGGGCGCGGGCTTCGGCGCTGCTCAAGGCGTCGCCGATGGTCGCGTTGCCGTCCAGCGCGAAGGCCGGGCGGCCGGTGTCATACGCCAGCACCACCCAGTCCAGGCCGTCGGCATGCAACATCAGCTCGCCGGCTTGTGGACGGGCCAGCGTTTCGCCACCCCGCTCGGCCCACCACGCCGGCCACAGGCCCAGCGGGTCGGCGGCCCAGTCGGTCAGCCGCACGGCGAGGCCGGGCTGGTGCAGCGAAGACAGTGCGCGGCCCACCATCGCTTCTGGCGGCGTGGTCGCCAGTTGTTGGCGTTGCGTCGCGGTCAGCAGGCGGTCGCGCCAGGGTCGGTAAAAATCGACCACCCGCGCGGCGCCGCGCTCGTCGGCGGCCATGGCCTGCCAGCCCAAGGTGGCGGGCAGGCCCTTGCGCCACGCCGCGGCGGCACGGCGGGCGTCGGCGTCGGTGGCGGCACCGAACATCACGACGACGCGTCGACCGGCCGCATCGGCCAGCTTCTGCGTCGCGCGGGTCACCTCGGGTTGCCGCTCGTCCTGCGGCAGCAGCGCCAGCACGTCGGTGTCCAGGCGCGAGTCGTGCCAGAAGCGCCACTGGTGGGCCGCGATGGCCAGCACGACCAGCAGCCACAACCCGGCCAGCCAGGGGCGGCTGGCGGCATGGCGCTGTGGCGCTGCGGCGGCCCGCGGCATGGCTCGTTCAGTCAAAACGCTTCGCCTCTTCGGCACTGAGCGCAGCGGCACCCGCCTGAGCGGAAAAGCGGATCTGGCTGGTGTCGCCCGAGGCTTCTTGCCACTGCACGGTTTGCACCTGGCGCTCACCTTGCAGCTCGATCTTTTGCAGCCACGCCGCCAAGCCCGCATCGCGAGGGGTCAGCGTCAGTTGCCAAGGGCCGTTGTCCGGCGCCTGGCCAGCGATGTTGAAGCGTTGCGCCAGCGTGCCCAGGTCGGCCGCCAGCAGCGCGAACAGCAGCTGGTTCACGGCGCGCAGTCCGGGTTCGCTGCGGGCGTCCATCGCCGTGGTGTTCGCGCCGTCGGCGCTGCGGCTGATGAGGCGTTCGCGCGTCAGCACCAACGTTGATTCGAAGGGCTCGCGGGTGTGCCAGACGACGCCGCGTTCACGCGCGAAAAGGTAGTCGCCCTTGGACACCAACGGGTGCTTGAAGCCCTTCACGCTCTTGCGCTGCTCGAAGTCGCCACGTTGCGCCGGGGCGTCGGACAGACGCTTCTTCACGCGCTCGGCCAATGCGTCGCCCTCGGCCGCATGCAGCGCCACAGGGGCCAGCACCGTCAATGCCGAAGCGCAGAACAAACGGCGGCTGGTCACGGCTCAGGCACCCCGAGCCGCTCCCACAACACCGGCGGGCAGACGAAGCACATCTCGCCGGTCTTCAATTCCACCGCCACCTGCGTGGTCTGCGCGTTGGTCAGTTTGCGGCCACTGGCGGCGTCGGTGATCAGGTAGTCGATGCGCAGGCGGTTTTCCCACTCGATGATGCGGCTCGCGATCTTCAGCGGCTGGCCGAAGACCGCCGAGCGCACGTATTTCAGCTTCATCTCGACGATCGGCCAGGCGTAGCCCGAGTCCCGCATCTGCGGGTAGTCATAGTCGTACTGCTTGAGCAGGGCGCTGCGCGCCAGCTCCAGGTACTTCACGTAGTGCCCGTGCCAGACGATCTCCATCACGTCGATGTCGAAGAAGGCCGGTACCACCTCGATGCTGTGGCTCAGGTCCGGGATGGCGACGGTCACCGTTCGTCCCCCGTGCCCGGCAGCTCGAACGAGCGGGCGCGCAAGGCTTCGGCCAGGGCCCACAGCTCGCGGTCCAAGGCGCGGTCTTCGGCGACCAGCGGGATGCGGTCTTCGAGCACGGCGAGGAAGTCGGCCAGCGGCGCCGGCAGCGTGAGCGTCGGGTCGAGCCGACGCCGCAGTGCCAGGCCTTGCCGGGCGGCGATCAGCATCGCGGCGCCGACCTGTTCGGACAGTTCCAGCACGCGCAGGGCATCGCGTGCCGCGATCGTGCCCATGCTGACCTTGTCCTGGTTGTGGCACTCGGTCGAGCGCGAGAACACCGAGGCCGGCATGGTCTGCTTCAGGGCCTCCGCGGTCCACGCCGAGACGCTGATCTGCACCGCCTTCAAGCCGTGGTTGATTGCCGCGCGTTCGCCGGTCGCGCCGGACAGGTTCGACGGTAGGCCGTGGTTGTAGCGGGTGTCGACCAGCAGCGCGAGCTGGCGGTCCAGCAGGTCGGCAACGTTGGCGACCACGTTCTTAAGGCTGTCCATCGCGAAGGCGATATGGCCACCGTAGAAATGGCCGCCATGCAGCACACGTTCGCCGTCGGGGTCGATCAGCGGGTTGTCGTTGGCGCTGTTGAGCTCGTTCTCGATCAGCTGGCGCATGAACGGCAGCGCGTCTTCGAGCACGCCGATCACGTGTGGCGCGCAACGTAGCGAATAACGGTCTTGCAGGCGTTGTTCGTTGCGGGCTGGGCGGTCGCTGGCCAGGTCGGTGCGCAGCCAGGCAGCCACACGTTGTTGGCCGGCATGCGGCTTGACCGAGAACAGCTTTTCGTCGAAATGGTGGGCGTTGCCCGCGCTGGCGACCACGTTGCAGGCCGTCAAGCGCGTGGCCAGGCGCGACAGGTACTCGGCGCGGCGCCAGGCCAGGCAAGCGAGGGCCGTCATCACGGCGGTGCCGTTCATGATCGCCAAGCCTTCTTTCGGCCGCAGGCGCAGCGGCGTGATGCTGAGCGCGGCGAAGACTTCGGCGGTGGGTCGCTGCTGGCCTTGCCACAGCACGTCGCGCTCGCCGCACAGCACGGCGGCCAGATACGACAGTGGCGTCAAGTCGCCGCTGGCGCCGACCGAACCCTCGGCCGGGATCAGCGGCAAGACGTCGTGCACCAGCAGGCGCTCGATCTGCTCGAGCAGGTCGACACTGACACCCGACACGCCCTGCGCCAACGAGGCCAAGCGCACCGCCAGCACGGCGCGCGTTTCTTCCGGCGTCAGCCAGCGGCCGGCGCCGCAGCCGTGGTAGGTGTACAGGTGGTGTGGCAGCTCGGTGACCAACGCCGGTGGGATGACGACCGTGCACGAGTCGCCATAACCGGTGGTCACGCCGTAGACCACGCCTTCTTCCCGCAATAGCCGGTCGAGGAATTCGGCACCGCGGCTGATGCGGGCGCGAAAGCCTGCATCGTGCGACAACTCGGCGCGGGCCCGGCGTTCGGCCAGGGCGGCGATGTCGTGCAGCGTCAGGGGCTGGCCGTCGAAGCGGACGACCGGCAGGTCGGTGGACAGGGTGTTCATCGGGCAGGGGCGGCCGCGGGTTGCGGGGTCACCGGTTGGTCCCAGAAGGGAAAGAAGTTGAACCATTCGAACGGTGCGTCGACGACGACCGATTCGAGCGCATGGGCGAAGCCGGCCGCGTGCTCGGCCAGTGCCTGAGCGCGCCGCGCGCGCGGCAGCTCGACGCGTTCGGCCAGGCGCTTGAAGCGCACCCGGTGGCCCTGGCCGTCACGCACGCACGCCATGAAATACAGCGGGCATTGCAGCAGCATCGCCAGCACATAGGGGCCGACCGGGAACGGCGCCGATCGACCGAGGAAGGGCACCATCACCGTGCTGCCAGGGCTCGGCCGAACAGGCACCCGGTCACCGGCCATGGCTACGAACTCGCCGCGCGCCACGCGCTCTGCCAGCAGGGCGGCCGTGGCCGGCGTGATCTCGGTGACCTGGATCAGCTCGACGCCGTTGTCCGGGCTCAGCTTGCGCAGCAGGCGGTTGAACTCCTCGGCATGGCGGGTGTGCACGAGGATCGTCAGCTTGAAATCGCCGCGCCGCTGCGCGCCCGCCTGGCACAGCTCGAGGCAGCCGACATGGGCCGTGACCAGCATGCCGCCGCGGCGTTGGTTCAGCATCTGCTGCACCGGCTCTTGGCCTTCGTACTGCAGCTGATGGAAGTGGTAGCGCCCGCTCATCGCGAGCAGCTTGTCGAGCAGGGTATCGGCGAACGACAGCAGGTGGCGCATCGGCGCAAACCGGCCGGGGGGCGGATCGCCTCGGCGTGCGGCGACGGCGGCCAGGAGCTCATGCGACGCAGCCCGCGCTCGCGGCTGGGTCGCCCAGTACCAGGCGACGACGGGCACGACTGCCAGGCGGAAGGGCCATCGTCCCAGCCAGTGGTGCAGCTGGTAGAGCAACCACAGGCCAGCGCTGCAGGTCGATTCGCCGATCGAAGCCCAATGGGCTGCCGGCGCGTGGGCGGTGCGCGTGGTCATCGCGGCACCACTTTTCGCCACAGCAGCAGCGGCGCACGCCACAGCATGCCGGCGAAGAGCTTGGCGTGCATGCGCGAGATCAGCAGGTTGTCCCGCGCCAGCTTGAAGTGCGAAATGCCGTCTTGCGGATAGGTCACCCGCGTCGGCAGGTTGACCACGGTGAGGCCGCGCCAAAACAGGCGCACCAGGATGTCGGTGTCGAAATCCATGCGCTTGCCGATCGCAACCTCATCGATCAGCTGCACTGTCGGCGCCAGCGGATAGACGCGGAAGCCGCACATCGAATCCTTGATCGCGAACGACAAGGTGTTGATCCAGACCCAGACATGGGTCGCGTAGCGGCCGACGAGTCGACCCAGCGGCACGCTTTTGTCATAGATCGGCACGCCAACGATCACCGCCTCCGGCCTTTGCGAGGTCAGGGCAAGAAAGCGCGCGATGTCGTTGACGTCGTGCTGGCCGTCGGCGTCGATCTGCAGCGCATGGCGATAGCCCGCGGTGTACGCGGCACGAAAGCCGGCCATCATCGCGCCGCCCTTGCCCTGGTTCTGCGGCAGCCGCACGAGGGTGACGCGCCGTGGGCCGTGCCGTGCCGCCAGCGCGTCCAGCACCTCGGCGCAGCCGGGCTCGCAGCCGTCGTCGACCAGCACGCAATGCAGGCCGTGGGCGCGAACGCCGTCCACCATCGCGCCGATCGTCGCGGGGTGGTTGTAAACCGGGATCACGGCGGCGATGTCCCGAGAAAGCGAAGGGCCGCTCCCGAGGTTTCTCACCCCCTCGGGGGGCAGCGGCAAGGCCGCTTGGGGGCGCACGTCACGCATCGAGCGACCCGCTGTTGTCGAAGACCACCTTGCCGCTGGCATGCACGCCGGCTGCCGAGGTGTAGCGAAAGCCCAGCGTGCCGCGCTCGGCCGACCAGTCCAGCGCCAGCTCCAGCAAGGTGCCGGGGGGCACCACCTGCTGGAACTTCAGGGCGTCGATGCGTGCGAAGTGCCCTGGCACCTGGAACGCTTCGCGTCCCCAGCCGATGGCCCAGTCGAGCTGCGCGACGCCAGGCAGGATCGGGTTGCCGGGGAAGTGGCCGTCGAACACCGTCAACTCGACATCGGGCGTCACTCGCAGCTTGGCTTGAGTGGCCGCGCGTTGCAGCCAGTCGACCGGCGGGCGCCCGCCACTGGCGGCAGCTTTGAACAGCCCGGCCAGCAGCGCCTCGGTGCTCTTGCCTTGCGAATTGGCCGGCAGCGCATCGACAAAGCGCCAGCGCCGCGGCAGCGCCACGCGCTCGACATGCGCCAGCAAATGGGAACGCAGGCGTTCGCTCAGTGCGCGCCGGCCCTCTTGCTGCAGCAGCGACTGGCCGGCTGGTGTGGGCACCGCGACCACGGCGATGCGGGCGTCGCGGCCTTCGGGATCAGACAGCAGCAGCGCACGGGCTTCCGCGAGCAAGCCTTCGTCACCTGCCAGCAGCGCTCGTTCAATCGCGCTCAATGACACTCGTTTTTCACCCACCTTGACGATACGGTCAGCACGACCCAGCAGCACGAAACCGGCGCACACGGGATCGTCGGAAAGCGGACGCACGCGGTCGCTGGTCGTGTACCAGTCGCCGTCAGGGAGATGGCCCGAACGCACTTCGAGCAGCTCGCCGTCGATGCGCCAGTCGATGCCCGGCAGGGTGCGCCAGTGGTCACCATGCAGCGCTCGCTGACGCCACGCGATGCCGCCGGTTTCCGAGCTGCCGAAAACCTCGATCGGCGAATGGCCGAGCCGGGCCAGCGAATCCACTGCCGCTTCGGGCGGCAATGGGCCACCGGACGAGAACACGGCACGAAGCGCACCAGCGCAATCGACCAGTGCCGGCTCGTCGGGGATGCGGCGCAAATGCGCCGGGCTGGCGATCAGCAGCCCGGGCCTGCCGGCCAAGGCAGCAGGCAGGGCTTCGAGATAGTCCAGTCGGCGGGCCAGGAAGGGCCGGCCCGCGGCGAGCGACCACAGCACCTGGAACAACAGGCCATAGATGTGCTGGTGAGAGACCGTCGGCACGACAGTGGCGGGGCCATCGGCGTCGACCCGCTCGCCGAACGCCGCCTGCAACGTGTGCATCTCGGCATCCAGCTGGGCCAGGCTCTTCGCAATCGCTTCGGGCTCGCCGCTCGAGCCGGATGTATAGACGACCAACCGCGTGCGCTGCAGATCCAGCGGTTGGCGCGCCTGAGGGCAGGGTGCCGCGGGTGCATCGGGCAGAGCGCCCGGCAACTCGCCGAGCGCGCCGTCGACCTCGGCCGCCAGCCGTGCCAGCGTGGCCGGCTGCATGTCGCCGGGCAACAGCACCGTCTTGCCGGCATGCCAGGCGCCGAACAGCATCGCGGCGAAATCCGCGCTGTCGTCGCTGAACAAGGCCCAGCGCTGGCTAGGCTCGGTGGCCAAGCGGGCCTGCCACGCGTCGACGCGGGCCAGGAAATCGGTGCGGGTCAGCTGCTGGTCGCCGCGTTGCGCGAACGCGCGATCGGTCAGCCCCGGCCTCACGGCGACCTCGGGCAGCGTCAGCCAGGTGGGTCTGGAATCAGCCATGGGTAGCGCCTGTCAGGGCCGCCTGGCCCGCTGCCACGCGCGCCTTCAGGCGCCGGCGCAGCAGCCATTCGCCCGCGAACATCGCGCCGATCAACAGGTAGGCGATGAAGCCGTTGTACAGCGCCCAGGCTTCGGTCGACAGCCACAGCGCGGTGGCTGCGGCGGCGGCGCCGTTGAACACGAAGAACAGGCACCACGCTTCGGTGACGCGGCGGGTGTAGGCGACGCCTTCGGGCGGCAGGTCAGGTTCGGCCAGGCGGGCCAGCCGTTCGATCACCGGCGGCCCTCGCCACAGGCTGACACCGAACACCAGCAGCAGCACGGCGTTGACCAGCACCGGGTACAGCTTGAGTGGCAGCCAGCCCTGGCCGGCCAGGCTGAGCGCTGCCAGCAGCGTTGCGCCGGCGGCGGCAGCCCACCACAACGCCTGCCGTGACACGGCCGCGCGCAGCAGCGCCAGGCCGACCAGCGCGAGCGCAAACCAGCGCGGCTCGATGCGGCCCAGCCCGAAGGCGACCGCAAACGGGTAAGCCACGGTCAGCAGCAGGACCAGCCCGGTCGCGATCGCGCCAGGTCGCAGTCGCCCTGCTTCAGATCGGCGCCGGGTCATTGACCAGGCGGGCCAGCGCGTCCGCCACGTCTTGCACCGTGCGCACCGACTTGAAGGCTTCGGGGTTCAGGCGTCTGCCGACCAGCGGCTTCAGGCGCACGATCAGGTCGACAGCGTCGATGCTGTCGATGTCCAGGTCTTCATACAACCGCGAATGCGGCTGGATGCGGTCACGCTCGATTTCGAACGTGTCGTGCAGAGTGTTGACGATCGTTTGCAGGATGTCGTCTTGTTTCATGGCGATCCCCCAAGGGCAATGGTCTGGCTCAGAGCGTGCGTTGCGAGGCCACGAACGCAGCCAGGGCGCGCACGCTGCCGAAGTGGCGGCGGGTTTCCTCGGCGTCGGCCGACATATGCACGCCGTAGCGCTTTTGCAGCGCGAGACCGAGCTCCAGCGCGTCGATCGAGTCCAGGCCCAGGCCTTCGACGAACAGCGGCGCGACGGGGTCGATATCGTCGGGCTGAACGTCCTCCAGCGCCAGAGATGAAATCACGAGTTCCTTGATCTCTTGTTCAAGTGTGGCCTGCACAGGGAGCCTCCGGGGAAAAGTAAGCAGTCAAATGATCGGTCAGTCGGCGCGCGGCAATGGCTTCACTTGCGCAGTCGGCCAGGAAGGGGGCGATGGCGATGTCTTCGCCGACCTCGAACTCGAGGTGGCAGCGTTTAGCTGGCACGCGGTACCACTTTTCGCCCTTGCCGAGCGTCAGCGGCTGCACCCGGATGCGAACCGGCGTGACGTTGCGCTGCCCGCGCACGGCAATGTTGGCGGCGCCTCGCTGCAGCGGCTGGTGGCCGGTGCGCGGCGTGCGCGTGCCTTCGGGAAAGATGATCAGGTTGTTGCCCTTGCGCAACGACTGTAGGCAGCCTTCAACCATCTCGGCGCCGGAGTCGTTGCAGACGAAGCCCGCGGCGTGGACCGGGCCGCGGGTGAATGGGTTGCTGGCCAGCGCGGCCTTGACGATGCAGTCGGCACGTTCGACGAAGGACATCAGGAACACCACATCGATCAGGGTCGGGTGGTTGGCCAGGATGAGCAGGCCTTCGCGCTGCAGGCGCTCGGCGCCCCGCAGTTCGAAGGTCAGCACGCCCAGGCGGCGCATCAGGCCGACGAAGAGGCGGAAGGCATGGTGGATGCAGGCGCGCGCCCAGCGGGTGCGCCGCTCGCGTTGGGTCACCACCAAGTTCAGCAGCGGGAAGATCAGGCCGCGCATCAGCAGGCCACCGACTCCAAAGGCGGCGAAGCAGAGCCCCGTGGCCGCGGTGCGCCAAGCCTGGTCCAGCCGTTCAGCCATGGCGGCTCCAGCGCCAGCTTTGGCCGTCGGCGTTGCGGTGCCAGGCCGGCCGGTCCGACAGCGCAAATCGCAGCAAGGCCAGGCCGAAGGGCAGGTTTGCGTCGATCGGATCGGATGGGGGTGATTCGGGCGCACCGAGCGCCATCTGAAGATGGGCCTCGCCAGGGCGCGGCGCAGCAACCCGCCAAGCCCACGCGTAAGGGGCGGCCGGCTCGTCGACGAATGCCGCATAGTCACCCGGCAGCGGGGCGTCGTAGTGCACCAGTACGACCGAGTCTTCACCGTCGGCGAGCAGGGCGGCGGCTTCGATCAGCCCCGCGCCGGCGCTGCTGACACCACCTGCCAGGGCACTGTGGTGGGCCCGGTCGCCGCGGGCAATCGACACCATTGCGCCGATCGCGTTGTGCACTGACAGGCCAAAGGCCGTGGGTGAAATCGGCTCGCCGCGCGCGAGGTCAGCCAGCAAGGCCAAGGAGCGGCTGGCGTCGCCATAACGCGAGGCATAGACCATCGGGGTGCCGCCGGCCTTGTCTGCCGCAGGGGTCGGATCGGCGAGTTCGTAGGCGACCTGCGCCGCCGCCCGGCCGAGCGGGTTCAAGCGGCGCCGGCTCATCGCCGGCATGGCGGCCAGGGCAGGCGCCTCGTCGTTGCTGGGCGGCAGGAGCCCGTCAGTGGCCGTCGTCCATGCCCGCCATTGCTCGCGATCGCCCAGAGTGGGCGCCCACGCCGCCCATTCGCGGATGACAAACTCGATGTTCACGGGGGTTGGGCGGCGGCGGCAAGGGTGGGCAGGCGGCGAGCAGCAGCGCTGCGCCAAGAAACCCCTGATTGTAAGTAAGCACACCCCGTCATCGCCCTGGGCGCGACCGACATCATTGGGGGGCGGCGTTGAGAAGGACCGTGTGATGTTTCACGAAGCGCCGCCCGGTGCGCGCGATAAGGCAGTGCCATGCGACTTCCACGCCGGCACAGCCTGCGGCTTCTCGGCCGGCGACAATGGCCCGATGGCAACCAAGAAACCCAAGGGCCTGGGCATGGGCCTGGAAGCCTTGCTCGGCCCCAAGGTCAGCGAGGCTGGCCCCGACGCCGCGGCGACCGCAGGCACCCCGACCGTGCTGAAGCTGGGCCAGTTGCAGGCCGGCAAGTACCAGCCGCGCACCCGGATGGACGAGGGCTCGCTGTACGAACTGGCCGAAAGCATCAAGAGCCAGGGCGTGATGCAGCCCATCTTGGTGCGCCCGCTCGGGGCCAGCGACCAGGGCGCCACCGGGGCCGCCCGCTACGAGATCATCGCCGGCGAACGGCGCTACCGCGCGGCGCAGCTGGCGGGTCTGGGCGAAGTACCGGTGCTGGTCAAGGTCGTGCCGGACGAAGCCGCCGCCGTGATGGCGTTGATCGAGAACATCCAGCGCGAAGACCTGAACCCGTTGGAAGAGGCGCAAGGCTTGAAGCGCCTGGTCGACGAGTTCGGCTTGACCCACGAACAGGCGGCACAGGCGGTGGGGCGTTCGCGCAGCGCGGCGAGCAACCTGCTGCGCTTGCTGAACCTGGCCGCACCCGTGCAGCAGATGCTGATGGCCGGCGACCTGGACATGGGACATGCGCGGGCTTTGTTGCCGCTGGCCAATGCACAGCAGATCCTGTCCGCCAACGAGATCGTGGCCAAGAAGCTGTCGGTGCGGGACGCTGAGAAGCTGGCCAACAAGGCCCTGAACCCGGGCCGCCAGACACCGCTGTTGCGCGTGGCCCAAGAGAAGTCGCGCGACATCGTGCGGCTCGAAGAGCAGTTGGCCGATGCGTTGACGGCCGACGTCGAGATTCGCGTGCAGCGCAAGACCAAGCGCGGTGAGCAGGGCGAGATTGCGATCCGCTTCGGTTCGCTCGACGAACTGTCGGGTTTGCTCGACAAACTGGGCGCTCGCGACCGCTGAGTATTTTGCATCTTCGGTGCACGGCATGTGCAGCGTGCCACGCTGCATGTGGCGTGAATTCGTCGGCCCCTAGCCCAGTCGACGCGAAACGAGATATAACAGGTTGACCGCACGGCCCTGCGTGAACGGATGACGCAGGCGGACCGCGAGAGGATCGCAGTCCGACAGCCGTTGTTGGTGGGCCGATCTGGTGAACTTGTGGCCCGCTTTTTGCTCGATAGCCTGCAGGAGAAAAGCACAAGCTGTCACCGTCAACGTGCCTTGGCGCGTTGCATGACCTGAAGACCGGAAAGCTCTGATGACGCCCGGGTCCGTACAGCCGGGACGCCATCAGAACTTCCCAGACGCCGCGCCGGAGGGAGCCCTCGCGCAGCGTCGCCCTGACACACATTGACAGGA